>JACCDS010869671.1_pt1 | contig 33233 bp, 34 predicted proteins | sample 7446441 | NCBI WGS metagenome assembly JACCDS01 (sample SAMN15323445, study PRJNA562643) | freshwater metagenome | isolation source: river surface water | place: USA:Blue River Watershed | collected 2017-08-17
AATCATTTTTATCTCTTTAATGATTCAAAAAATTAAAAATTAATCATTCAGTTATTACTTAATGAACATTTTTTAATGAATTTTTATTTTCTAAATTCGTAGCAGTTGTCAAACTGGACAGTACTATAGAATACAAATGAATATAATAAGCCTTTGTCATAATCATCAAGAGTCGCACTATCGAGTTTGACAATTTACATGAATTGATAAAAAAAGAAATTCATTAAAAAAAATGAATTGACTAATGACTGAATGATTAACTTTTACTTTTTTTAATTATGAAGATAAAAATCTGGTTTTATTTTAATGAGTAATATATTTTTTGAAAAAAATCAAACTCGAAAGTACTGAATCAAGTGAAATTTTTTTGACTATTTTTTAGAATCAAATATAATAATAAAAAAAGGGGAAATATGAAATTTAAAATCTTTTTAGGTGTTGGATTAACTGCTTTAGCTGTAGGAAGCTTATATAATTGGGCAAATGATACATCTTATGCTGATTTAGCTGAAAAAGCATCATATGCATTGACGAAGAAAAAAGATGATACTTTGTATTCCATGAATGAATCTTATGAGGATACAAAGTATGATATTAAAAGAGGTCTGAAAAAAGCTTTTGGTGCCAGTGAGACTGAACTTGCTTTAGATGATATCAAGCATGGGGGAGGTAAAATACTAAGAGGTGCTGAACATGGAGTGGAAAAAGCAGTTACTGAATTAAATCATTTGTCTGAGCAATCAAAAACCTCGCTTGAAAAAGAAGCTGTTAACGTATTTGACAGTTTTGCTAAAGCATTAAAAAATTCTTCTATTGGCTCCGAAGTAAAAGTTCATATTGAAGATATGAAAAATGGTGTCAAAATTGATGTGAAATCTCTACAAAAAGAAATTGAAAAACAAATTGAAGAGATTGCTGGTAAAGATGTGGAGGTTAAATTTACAAAAGATCCATTGGATGCAGATTTCAAAATTGATTTGAATACGCCTGAAATTCAGAAAATTGTCAAACAAGCAACGGTTGTAGGTGTGCAATTATCTCAAGAAATTTCATCTCTTTTTATGGTAGCTGTCAAACAAGCACAAGACATGTCAGAAAAACAAGAAGAGACAAAATCTTGGTTTCCTAAATTTAAAATGTAATATTAAACGTGTAGAAAATTCTACACGTATTTTTGATAACTACAATCATGATTGAATATATTGATAATATCACAGAAGAGCATTTTCAAATGCTGATTGAAAATAATATGAGTGCAAATTTTAGTAAGCATTTGTCTGTGGAGACTTTGGCAAAAAAAATTTTTGTATCTAAAATTAACATACCTGTACATTTACAACAAGAATCATTTGATAGATTGACTCAGCATGAGGTAAAAAAAGTTTTTTTTCAACAATATAAAAAGGAAAAACCGACTTTACAATTTAATCATTATATGAGATTCAAAGATAATTTCATATTTTTGGCAAAACAGTATCCTTCTTTATTGAAGGATTATATGGCGTATGAAAATATACCTTACTCTTTCAAGTCAGCTATTTTCGATCATCTTCCAAGTTTTCAAGAGCATGGTTTGCATCAAGAAATGTTAACTTTTTTGCAAATGCATAAATATTTTAAAGATTGGGACATGAAAAAATGTCATGACTATATTTTATTCATCAAAGATTCATTAAATGATTTTTCAAAGAATTATAAATTCTTATTAGAGGACTTAAAGGAAAAAACACAATTAAATGAATATAAAATAGTACAAATATTAGATGAAGCTGCCAAAAAATTTCCTCAAATATTTGAAATACCTAAACATGATCATATTAACATATTTCAACAAGAAGAAAAGCCTCTTGTTAATTTAAAATTATCAATCAATCTCAGTGAAATTTGTTTTTTAGTTAATGATGATAAGGGTGAAAAATACTATATGTATTTTAGCGAAGCTATTGAAACATTTATTCAAAATAAAGATATCATATTCAATAGAAATAAAAAAAATAATGATGTTATGGAGTTGGATTTTATTTTAAATGCACAAGATAGTGTAATATTAAAAAAATTTTTTGTATTTGTGAAAGAAAAATTTATGAAATCTCCGGATGATTTTATAAGTTTTTCAAATATTGAAAAAATTCTTGATGATTTTGCAAAAATTCTTGATCATTATAATATTATAGATGAATTACAAATTAATCAAAATAAAAAATCGAATAAGAAAGTTAAACTATGAATAAGATTGAATATATCAAAGATTTAGAAATAGAAGAATTACAAGCTCTTTATAAAGATCCTTTTTATGCCAATATGAATTTTCAATCTGAAAATAAAAATTGGCAAGATTTATTCAAGGAATATCACCAGAACAAAAGAGATTTATCCTTTGATTATATTAAAAATATAGGTCATACAGTTCAAGAATATCAAAAAATTATAAAAATGATGAAGAAATATCCTTCTTTTTTGAATAACATGATTGATAGTCAATGGACGCCATCATACATATTTTTAAAGAATTTATCTAAATTTTACAATATGGCTAATGATGAGTATAAGGAAAAAATAATTGAAAAACTAAAAGATACTCCCCTAGATAAATATAGTTATTTCGAATATGTACATGGTCAATATTCAAAATATTTTTCTTATCTATTTGAAATATTCATGAAAAAAGAAGGTAAGAATATTCATAAAATACAAAAAAAATTTGAGAAATTAATGCCTCAATCTATTCATCAAGCTTATTGTAAAATTTTATTACAAAAATTATGTGATAAGCATGGTGTGGGCGTGCCAATAAATCATAAACAAAATATTGTTTCTGAAACAAAATACCAAAAACTTGATGTTTATCATATAACTTTTGATGTAGATATCTTGTTGAATATCATCATCCATGATAGAAAAGATATAGATGAGTCCAATTATATTCCTAAGATTTTTAAAACAATGGAGCATATAAAAAATTTTCTGTCTCATTATCTTGAAGAGCATCAAACCAATATTGATATGAATACAAACTATGGAGATGATAAAAAAATCACTTTAACCATTTCTATAGAAAATCAACATGAAGGATTTGAAAAAAGGTTTGATTTCTTTAAAAATCATGTGAATGAATTTTTTACACAATTGATTCAAGAAGATGATGCAGAAAAAATAAAAGACCTAATCATAGAGAAAAAATATTTATATGACGCTCAAATTATTGAAGAATCAATCGATTTAAATACAAATAAAATTTCAAAAAATATGAAAAAAATATGAAAAAAAAAGTGCAATTTGTTGAATACTTTGAATCTTTAAAAATACCTATTGAAAAAGGCTTTGTGAAATCAAAAGATATTACAGAATATTTTAAGAAGATTTATCCTGAAAAAGACTCTCAATTTTTTATGGATATTTTGGGTTTCTCAAAAGAAAAAAGTGATTTTATCACTTTAAAAAGTTTTTATCATTTGATTGATGAACAAGATGCTTTGCGTCATGTATTAAAGATGAATTCTAATCTTTTAAATCCTAATTTTCATAGACCATCATACATTAATCTCTTATTTGATTATTGGAACAAGGGTAATATTCATGATTTAAAAAAAGAAATGTGCATGACATTTCTCAAAGTTTTAAGTCCAGAATCGGTTTTGAATGTAGATCCAATTTTTTATCTTGATTTAGAAAATTTACAAAAAAAACACAATAAATTATTTCAATTATTATTGAATCAATTACAAAAACAAAACCCAGAAGATGTTCTTTTGTGTGGGTTCAAAAAAATTTTATTTCATAAAAAAGAAATGCAATATCTTAAAAATATAGAATTTTTACAAAGAAATGATTTACTGGATTTTCAAAAAATGAATTATGATAGATTATCATTTCTTTTCAATGAATTTATTGGTGTATTTTCTTCTAATTATGAAAACATGTTTCCTTTTTTCGATATGAAAAAAGTGAATTTAACAAAAGAATCTTTGGAAAAAATTAAAACAAAAAAAATTCCTCTTTTGTCTAAAGAATTTTTTAGAAATCAAAAAGAAGATTCTCATTTGCATGATTATTATGTGAATATGTTGAAATATTGGACAGATGCCAAACAATCTTTACTTTTAACGGACGATGATTTATATGAACAAATGCAAACCTACAATCCAAAATCACTTGATCCATTAAAAAGATTGCAATTATATTATCAAGACTATAAAATAAAAAAACCAATTATTGAGTTGTATAACTCAATTGAATTTCCGGCTCAAGATATGACAGCAGAACAATTTTTGCGTCATTGGAATTTTTTTACCAAGATAAGACAATTTATATTGAGGGTTCAAAATGAATTCCCTCATGTCACTGATAGATATTTATCTGAAAAAGATTTAAATCATATTTTAGAGGATATTCAATCAGATACTCTTCTATTATTCAAGGATTTTTTTCAAAATGAAAATTTCAATATTTTTAAAAATAAAATGCAAGAAATAATGAAAAATGATTTATTCATTGCATTTGAGAAAGCAGAAATTAAATTCCAAGAAACCATTATTTTAAATGATTTAAATATTCAAAATGAAAGTTCGAAAAAGAAAATCAAGTTATAATTATGATGAACAAAATAAATTTTTAAACATGATAAATAGCTTTATATATTTTGAGCATTTTATAATTTGTTGTATCAATTAATAAAAATTTCTTAATGATGAGCTGACAATACACGAAGTTTCATCGTTTTAGAGTTGATTTTTTATTCATAACCTTTATCATATTATAAACGAAAGATGAGCTATGTCAGAAGAAATCATTGAAGAAATGTTCAAAAATATCCTTAAAATTGAAGATAAGGCTACTTATTTTAAACGAATAACTCAAATAGAGCATGAAGCATTAAACGTGATTTCTGTTTTCAAAGAAAAGGCTGTATATGCTTTTTTAAATTGCACAGATTTAAAAGTCGTCAAACTGAAGGATAACTTTAATTATGATGACCAGGGATTTTCTGGCAAATATCAAATATTTTTTGATTCTTTTGATCCATATTATGATTCGAAACCCGCTCTTTTCAATGGTCACAATGTGCAGACCAAGGAATTACAAGCAGACTTATGTCATCTGCTACAATTTGCAGATTTTTCATTTGAAAAAAAAACATCATTGACCTACAAAACAAATGAAAAGCCTAAAATAATACACAAAGAAATATTGAATGATATGATGAATGATTTATCAAAAAATGCAGAGTATAAAAAGGAATTGATTGATTGTTTCGAATCGTTGAATCATCTTGATCATAAAAAAGATGCAAGAAATTTTATTGATAAATTTATTGAACTCAACTCATATATAAATCATTTGCAAAATCAAAAAAAAATGATATTGCAATTAGCGATTACTGATATATTTTATGATCATCAATTAAAATTTCAATATATGAATCCTTATGGTGAAAAAATGAATTATCATGTTGAAATCTTAAGTGGTGAATTGGGAGAAAAAACTTATCTAATGATGAATGATTATTATATGAATAATAAGTCTATCAAGAAAAACATTCGTAAGCAACTAGCTGAATATGATGAAATTTTTGGCTCTAAAGATGAATTATTAAAAAAATTAATTATCACCAGCTATCTTGACAATAAAGATAATATTCTTTTACAAGAAAATAATAGAACAACTGTAGGAAATTTAAATGAAAAAATTTCCACTATGTTCAAATCTTTTGGAATGAAAGAAGACTATGCAACAGGCTTGAATAATTATTTATTTCAGCTGCTTATTCTTTTAAAAAATAATGATAAAATTGTCAATGAAATTGAGCTAGATAAAATATCTCATCAAAGTACTTCTGTATCTAAAAGAAAAATTTAAGTTGACTTTTTACAATACTTTTATAGATTGAAAATACTATCAATACCAATCATGAATAAAATTAATATAAGTTATCAGCAATTTACTTATCAAGTGTCTAAAATAATTTTTTGTAAAGAAAATAAAAATTTATTTTTATTGGAAGATTTTCAATATTTTATTGTCAATTGTGAACAGCAAGATATTGAAACTTATTTTAAACCTCTTTGTGAAATGAAATCAAAATCTCGTGATTTATTAGAAAGTAAAAATTGCTTGGGGTTATCTAAAAAACAAAAAATATCTGATGAGCGTCAAGATTTGCTTTTGCATTTATATCAAAAAGAAATTTGGAAAAATAGCAATCAAGCATTAAGAACAGAAAATCTGAGAAATTTTTATTTATATTTAGGGTATTTGAAAAAAAATGCAACCTTTCAACCTATGTTTGAAGAGAATATGGAAAGATTTTTAACAATTGATTTCCCATTTGTAGAAATTATTGATGCTTGTTTCAAATTAAAGGTTGTTCCATCATCTAAAATCATGGATGTACTTTATCAAAAAAATAATTTTGAAAATCTGATTAAAAATTCTAATTTAGAGCCCATTGCTTATTTGCTCGGATACACTATTAAGAAAAAAGTACAAACGCCGGATCAAATACAAGAAGTAACTTTTCATCATCATATTGATGTTAATGAGCATGTCATTAAAAAAATCATGATTGACCAACAATATGAGTTGATTTCGCAAATGCAGGCTAAAGTGAGTAATAAAAACATGTATTTATATGAACATGTTTTACATACTGTGATGCATTTATTTAGAAAAGATACTGGTCAATTGAGCAAAGATAACAATATGTTTTTTAATCAATTATCTGAAAAAATTCTGGATAATCCATTTTTAAATTCTGAAAATAAAATTGAATTTTTCAAAGTCATGAAAAATCATCAAGTGCTATTTATGCATCATGATTTATTGATGGAAAAAGCAATTTACATGAATGATAAAAATTTGATTGAGTTTTTTATGTCTGATGTAAAGAAAAAACAAGACAAAAATGAAAAAAGTAAATTAATAAATTTATTGACTAAATTTTATACTGGAGAGCCTGCTGATTTTGTGAAAAACATTACCCATCATGCTTCTTCAGAAGATATGCAATTTATTATTGATAATTTACCTACTGATAATCTTTATCAAGATAAAATTTATCAATATAAAGATGTTTTACAAAAAATAAATGATTATTTATCTATTGTCGAAAAAGAACAATCGCAAGATTTTAGAAAAAATGTTGTGAAAATATAAATTTAATTTATCTTTAATTGAACAGCATGATTGGGTATTTGCTGTTCGTTTGCAGAACGAATTTTTTTAATATTTTCTTGAACTTGAGCAACTGCTATCGGCTCTATGGTATAAAATTTGATTTGATTATTCTGTAAAAAGTATTCTTGCTTTACCTCATGAAATGCATTCAGATAATGACAACTCTTCAAAGCTTCTTGAGTTTTTTTAATCTCTTTGTACTCTTCTAAAAGTAAAGTCTTACAAGACATTTCTAGATTCATGGAGTATCTCAGCATATCATGATATTTTGCACTTCGTAATCTTTCAATTCTTTTAGAAATTTTATCCCATAAATTTTCTTTTAAATAAATTGCTTTTTTAAACTTGATGTTATGGAAATCATTTCTTTCAAAATAACGTGTATTTTCATCTTGTGTTGTTTGCTCTTTTCCAATAATTTTACTCATGAGAGTGTCATTGCTTACATAGTCAAATAAAGTCTTAATAATGCCAGTTTTTCGATAAACGAAATTACCTGCCATTGGCACAGGGTCTCCTTCATCACGAAATTGATATAAATTGATTTTTTTAAGTTTTTCTTGAGGGGCATCTGATAGAAGGTTGTCTGCAACATTCTTGAACGGTTCTAATAATCCCCTGAATAAATCGCTCCCCAATTTTAGAAATGCATTTTTTTCTTGCACTCTTCCAATGACTTTTTCATCTTCCAAGTTTTTCATGTTTTCATTGGTTTTTGTTAAAATTTGTTGCCCTCCGAAAATAATGTCTTTACAGACTTCTAAAAGTGTGGAGCCAAGAAATAAAAAATTCTTATTTTTAATGGCATGATACATCGAAGTTGCAATACTATATGGATATATTTTGTTAGAGCCTGGAGCACCATATGTAAATGCTTCAATGTTTAAATCTTGTTTATCAGCTAACATTTTTTTAATATCTTCTGATTTAACAAATTCTTGTACCATTGCTCCCCCCAAACTATGACCAGAAACTTGAATAGAAGTAATTTTATTATCAGGATTAGATGCGTATTCAATAATTGCTTTTTCTAGTGGTTTAAAGCTGTCATAATATGCAGACATGTCTAAATAAGCTTTTGTAGCAAACTTGATGAAACTTTTGGCGTTGATATCTGTCCCTCTAAAGGTAACATGTAGAATATTTTCACCTTTTTCATTTTTGGAAATAAATACGCCAGCTTTTGATAAATTATCTAAGGAAGTATATAATCCTTTTTCATATGTATGATTGAAATGATACTCATAAACATTACTTTTTGATCTTCCATTTAGATGATTGAGTTCAACAGGTTTAAAAGTACTTTCTACATATTCAGACAGAATATGGTCATATTGTGAGCGTAAATCTTTTGTTGGTTTGGGAGGATAATTGTTTGTAAAAAACCATTCTCTTTCTGTATAAATACCATAAGAAAGAATTGAGTTAACAAATGCTTTATCTAAAGATTGAATATTCATCAATTTATCTTAAATGTTTTTTAACTAAATTCAAGCTAGTATAAAAAATAATCAGATGTGTATACATCTGATTATTGATAATTAAGTAAATTACTGCCTTATTTTTAATGTATCAAGTTATCTTCCAATACTTTTAAGCTTAATTTTTTATCTTTTTTAGTAATTTCTACTTTTTGGTCAACAGCTAAATCAGAGGAGCTGACAATAGAGGATAATAAATTAAATGGATATTCTACAACAATCACTTCTTGATATTCTTTCATCACAGGCTCTTCTTTCTTTTTCCAGCCAAATTTATAGGCAAAGTCATCAATCCAGCCTAATTTATTAGAAGAAGATTCTTTTTTCATATGACTGATTGCCTGAGTGACATCGGTTTGATCACCATATCTTTTTTCAACATACATACCATCTTGAACCAATGATTGATCAATCGAAACAGCCTTGATGCTCACCACATGTCCAAAACTGCGAATTGTAGCATTTTCTGGAATCTTATCTTCTAATTCAACACTTGGAGTGCTGGAGCAAGCCATTAAAATACTGGAAAGAGCTAAAATAATTATTTTTTTCATGAGACACCTTTATAATAAAAAATAATTTACTGAAAAAAATAAAAATTGTCAATTATTTGATGAATAATTTAGTACTGTCAATTTTGATTTTTAGATATTTTTATGAGAAAATTAAAAGTAAAACCATGAAAATATCTAAAGATCTTTATTCCAAGATTAAGTTTGCTGATTTTATATTGCCTGAACGTTAAAATATTTGCAAAAAATCTCTTATGGTTAAATTTAATAAATTTTGTAAGGATATTGGTATCACAAAAAATTTGCAAAAGATTCCATCAAAATCTATCTTTTTTGACTATAAAAAGAGAATTGACTTTGATAAATTTCAAGAATTTACCAATCAATATTTTACACAGTCTTTTGTTGATGAAATGAAAAAGATTTAAAACAATCTTATTTAAATTATAAAATTGATGGTAAAAGTATCAAAAATACACAGATTCATACAGTTAATAACTGTATCAATGAGTTAATTATCATGAATCATTATGTAGAAATTGATCATTAATTAAGTCATTTATTTACTGTAGAATCTTACTTCACAAGCCATGAACAGACCTATATCAAAGATAATTTAATAGAAGATTTGAATCTTGTGCTCAAGAAAAGACTGATAATTTTATTGATGATAAACCTTGGTATTATAGAATGGGTATGCCACATGAATGATAAAAAATATCATTTTATATTTTTCTTTTTTTGATAATAGACTCTTTTCCTGAAGAGTACTTTTCATTAAAAATATTCAAATCCTTTTCAATTATTTCTTTTTCTTTTTGTGATTCATAAGCAAGAATTGTTTCAATTCTTTCGTTGTGCAAAGGAAGATACCAAAAAGGTTTATTGGTAAAATCTTGATTAAACATATTCTTCATATCTTTTACGTTGATGATATTCCATAAGGAGATATCATGATTGAATGGACTATTCAAAAACATTTCGTCCATGTTTTCAACATTAGAAATATTCCACTGTGATATATTTTGATTAAATTGTGAATCAGCAAACATGCCTTGCATGAATTTTACTTTTTCTGTACTCCAATTAGATATGTCTTTATTAAAAATAGAGTTAGCAAACATATAACTCATATCTGTCGCTTTTTTTGTATTCCAACTTGAGATATCTTGATTAAACTGTGAAAAAGAAAACATACAAGAAAAACTATCAACTTGTGAGGTATTCCATAATGATATATTTTGGTTAAATATAGAGTTGCAAAACATACAAGTAAAATTTTTGACGCTAGATGTATTCCAAGATGAGATGTTTTGATTAAATTTTGAACGATTAAACATATCTGACATATTTTCTACATTGGAAACATTCCATTGGGAAATATCTTGATTGAATTCAGATACATAAAACATACCAGACATATTTTTTACGTTAGAAACGTCCCATTGTGATATATTTCCGTTGAAAATAGATTTATAAAACATCCAATGCATATTTTTTACATTAGAAACATTCCACTGCGAGATATCACCATTAAAATTAGATTCGAAAAATAAATCTGACATATCTGTTATATTTGATACATCAATGTGATTCAAATTACATTCAGGACCATTTTCTTTCATTTCTTGAGCAATCAATGTTTGTAAATGTTCTTTATCTTTCGCAATTATTTTATTTTCATCTTTTTCTTTAACAAAAAGATTTTTGATAAATTTTATATATTTCATGATGTTATTTTATCAAATTAAATTGATAGATCAAATAAATTCTGTTATAGTTGAAAAAAAGAGGAGACAATAATGCATAAAATGTTTAAATTTTTTACTGGAGCGGTGTTTATTAAATTCATGATTTTTACTTTATATAGACTCCATCGTCATCAACTGACAAATGATATTAAAAACCAAAAAAATATCATTCTAGAAAATTTGAAAAAATCAGAATTTAATTTTCTTGAAAAAAATACAGAAAAAATGACTTATTTGGCTAAAATAGAATCTAAGAATCAAAAAGAATCAGATTTCATCAGCTTCTTAGCTGAAAATTTTTATTCTTATAAAGGTATTGAATTCCAAATCAAAAAAGTTTCTATGATTCCTCAAAATAAAGGTTTGATGTATAATTTATTAGGATATGATTATCAAAATCATTATTTTGAATTTTTCATTAATCTGCAATCTTGTTGCATGCAGCAAATAGAGCCTATTGAATTTGCACAAAAAATATGTGAAATTTTTGATATTAAATCCAACATAGAGTTTAATTTCAGTCCTACTCAAACATATCAAAATTATTTTGCAGCTTTATGATGCAATTGACAATAAATAATCGGTTTGATATCATATAATTATGAAAAATAATCAATTTTATCAAAATAATAATCATTTACAAAAAGCGCATTTTTGCGCTTTTTTTATTGGGAAATTGATAGTAAAACTTATTGAAAAATTTTAATGGAGCAAAAAATGGAAAAGAAAAAACAAATCGATATCAGATATATCAAATTAGAAAATACTTTGAAAGGATATTTAAAGGGGAAAAATTTTCATAAAGCATTGGAGGCTTTTAATGATGCCAAACATCATCATAATGGCTTTAGAAAAGATGGAATCACTCCAGAGTTTCAGCATCAAGTTGAGATTGCTTTATATATCACCACACTCAAAGAAATAAAATATGAAGAAGAAACTCTTTGTGCTGTTTTCTTACATGATATCAGAGAAGATTATGACGTAGAAGATAAAGTAATTCGTGACAAATATGGTGATTTGGTAGCAGATGCAGTAGAAGCATTGACCAAAAAATTCAAAGGAATGAATAAGACTTATGAAAAATATTTTCATCATTTGGCATTAGACCCAATTGCTTCATTGGTAAAAGGTGCTGATAGAATTCATAATATATCCAGCATGAGTGGAGTATTTTCAATTGAAAAACAAGAAAAATATATTTATGAAGTCAAACAGTATTTTATGCCCATGTTGAAAACAGCAAGAAAGAATTTTCCTTCTCAACTTATGTCATATTATAATATGACAAACATGTTGAACAATATGACCGCTGCTTTGGAACAAGTCATTAAGGCAGAAAAAGAGTTACTGTTAATCAATAATCCTAAACAAACAGATGAATCTAAAAAGATAATAAAACCACATTAAAAAAAAAGTGTCATTAGACACTTTTTTTATATTTTTCTAGGTTTAATATGTCTATCCTCATGTGGATTATAAACTTTTCCTAAAATCATTTCATTGTCTTTAAGGATCAAAAATTCTTTTGCAAAATTCTCACGATAAGTATCTTTAATTTCATGCCATTTAGGTAATACTTCTTCTAAATTTAAAGGATTTTTATCTATCCATTTGACACATTCATCAAAAATTGTTTTTTTACTGTTCAAAAAAGCACCATGATGAATAATTTCTTTTAAGAAAATATCAATTTCTTTTTCAATCGAAAGAATATAATTTTTTTCAGATGGTGTAAAGGAGCTGTTTTGAATATCTTGACGAAGCTTAAAAAATTTTTCAACAGTTGTATTATTATTATTTTTCTTAAATATTTCTGCTGCAAGAGATGGAAATGTTTCATACTTGTTTTGATAAGACTCTATTTTGCAAAGAGGTTGAAACATTGTCTTTGAAAGTAATTTTTCTAAAATTTTATATTGCTCTAGAGGTTCAGTTAATTCATTAAACCTTTTATTTTGATAATTTTTATCAATTGTCTTCAAATCACAAAGGTCAAGAATCGCCTTGAAAACATCTTCAATCATATAAGAATTAAAACAAAACATTTGTCCAGCTTTATGATTTAAGAAATATTTTTTTAAATCTTCAGGAACATCAAGTTTATCAAATTTATTTCCACATAATATTTGGCTTGGTTTCTTTGAAAAAATCTCATTCAAGATTCTATCACACATTTCTTGCCTAGGAATATCATAATAAGAGTGATAATTCCAAAATGAATTGATATTCGATTCAAGATAACCATATTCTTCAGAAAAAATATCAAAAACATTATATTTCGTGAATAACCTTTTTGCTGTTAATTTATTGCTGTAATTATTGATATTATTCAAAATAAAATGATGTTGACATTCATAATCATCAAAGTTAGTATTCATTTTTTTCAACAAAGCATTCATTTTAGATTTCTCTCCATGAATGGATTCTTGAACTAATTTTTCTTTTTCAGAGCGTGTTAAAAGGTCAAAATAATTTTCTAAAAAATGATCGAAAAATACATTAATCGTTTCTTGTTTGATATGTTTATATTCTTCAAAACCATCTAGAATGTTTTTTTCATACACATTTTTAATACCATGTTTTTCTATAATAGATTTATGATTAGAGACTTTAATGAGTTGACTCATAAAGGTTGCTATATCATAATTATCATGAAAAATATATTCAACACAATCTAATTGACCAAATTCAAAAATTAAGTTATGTTTTAATAAACCGTTTTTGATACTTAAGTCATAATAATCATAGGTTTCATAAAGGTCTAAATTTCCTTTATAGGAATAATTATTTAAAGTTTTTAAGATTTTGGGATTTTTCGATGAAAATTCTGATATGAATAAATGAGTTATCAGGTGATTAATATTTTCCTTAAAAGCTAAATCATAGTGTAATTCTTTCATGATATAGGACTCTTCAAGTAATTGCAATCTTTCCGTTTCTTGACAAAAAGGATAAATGATCATGGCAATAGGAATGGGTTGTTCAAATAATTTAAGATATCCTTCCATAGAATCTTTTGCCTTGTTGACATGTTTTGTCCAGAAAAATTCAACCATTTTTTTCTGCTCATCTTGAAGATGATCGTTCATCAATATTTTATGACCTAATAATTCATCATCTTTTATCAATGTGTTAAAAACAACTCCTAATAAATTTTCTTTTAAAATACCTTGAAGATTTTTTTTAATAAAATCTCGTTTATCGTCTTCATAAAGCTCTTTAAAAAAACGTTCAAATGTTTTTGTTTTATCTGGATTAATAATAGCTTGTAGAATGTCTTTAACGTCTTCTTCATAAATATACATGGGATGATTTTAAAAGTGATAACTCAGTATAAATGATTTGAAAAAAAAATCAATTTTGATATATAAGGTAGTGCTGTACATTTTAAATTTTTTTAAAAAATATGTGAGTCATAAAAATAAAATTTTTATTTTTAATGATTGAAAATCCTGAAAATTAATTAATCAGTCATCATTGAATGAACTTTTAATGAAATTTTCTTTTTATAAATTCATATAGGTTTTTAAATTTTAAGGTAATATCATAAATATTTTTTTGATTATTAAAATTGACTTTTATGAGCTTTTGAATAAAATAATAAAAACTAAAAGAAACATATGAAATTTAAAATTTTCTTAGCACTTGGTATTGCAACTTTTGGTATTGGTAAAGCTTATCTTTGGTCACATGACACCACTTTATCTGAGCAAGTTGATGTACTCAAGAATAATACTATGAGTTATTTAGAAGAAAAACAAGATAACGCTGTAAAACTAATGAAAGAAGGTGTAAAAGAACAATTTGATAAAATAGGGGTTAAAGCTCCTGAAAAAAAAGATTTAGTCTTTAAAACTGAGTATTTATATGAAGTAAAATTCAAATATGATGCAACTGGTGCGCCTGATTGGATTGGTCAAAAAGATATATTGAAAATGTTTCAAAAAGCATCCGATGTTTGGGAGAAAAATTGTGGTATAAAATTTACTTACTTAGGTAACATAAGAAGTGATTATGTTGCTGTTGATTCAGGTACGACAAGACAAGATTTTGGAATTGTCAGATGGAGTCAATTAGAGCACAATATTTTAGGACAAGCTCATACTGGCAGTGAACTTGGACCGGTCAAAGATTTCATCATGGATTTGAATAGCAATAATTTCAGTGGTGTTAAAAATTATAATAGTCAATTATATTCTACTATAGTGCATGAGTTTGGACATGTGCTTGGATTGCCTCACAGCCGCATCCCCAACTCTATCATGTTTTATCAGAACGGTGTGGTCAATGTAGAATTAAATGATGGCGATAAGGATATGTGTCGAACGATTGTCAATTCTTGGGATAAAAATCCGGATAATCAAAAAATAAGAATTAAATGATGAGGATTGAATGAATAAATATCAATTAAAAAACTTGACATTTTGATTAAAAAAGTTAATTAATCACAATATTAAAATAAAGGAAAAATCATGAAAATTTCTCAAATTGGTATTTTAACTCTTTCTTTTTTGATTGGACAAGCTTATGCACAGAGCGCAGACATTTCCAATAATGACATAGGGCAAGAAGTAAGGGTTGAAAGCAAGGATGTTGTGGCACCCAAGGGATTTAATAAAATTAGTTGGGGGAAAGCGTTTGGTGCTGTTAAAAATTTAAAAGAATCAGAAGAAGCTGATGACGCATTGCATCAAGCTGAGGTTTTCTCAGATGGATTGAAATGTTATGAAAAAGAAAAAGAGCAACTCAACATCAATGGAACAAAAATGGACACAATTGTTTATTGTTTTGCAAACAATAAATTAGTTAGTGGTGTTTATAAATTTTCAGGCGCAAAAACATCCAAAAAAGTAAAGGCAAGCTTAGTTGATGCATACGGTGAAGGATTGCAGTATGATAGTCTGATTAATGAATATAAATGGGATTTTGGAATGGATGATGAGGTTTTTATCAAGGTTCATTTATACTTTGATGATGATAACGGTTCATTGGTGGTATCTAATGAAAGACTCAAAAACAACTTGAGAAAATAAATAATAAAAACTAGTATAGCTAGTTTTTTTATTTTTATATATTTATCAATAATAGGAAAAATGTTCAGTCATTTACATGTAATAAGAGCTTGATTTTTTGTTTCATGCGAATAATCTTATTTAGGCTATTATTTTTGAATGAAATTCAACTTAAATACTCTGTATTTATTTTACTTTATTCACATTTTTTTGCATTTTAGATTCATCAAGAATGATATCTTTTTGTTTTCAAATGAATGGAAAAATGATATTCAATCTTGTTTTTTTATCTCTTAAATGTTATAATAAAAGCTAAATCAAGGATTTATTATGTATCATTATGCAAGCTCATCATTTCCAGGTATTCCATTAGAGCAATCTGTCGCCATGATTAAACATATGAAAGTTGACTCAAAAAGAGCTTTCTTAAAAAATAATCAACCTCATTCAGATTTTCATCATAAAATTCAATTATGTCCTCAACATAAGGAATATTTATCTCCAGAAACGATAGAGCTACTAAAAGAAAAATATCCCCAAACAGAATTTTACTTACATGCGAATGTTAAAGTTTTCCCTTCTCTTTTTATCAAAGATGCAAGTAATCTCATACATGGAGATAAATCATTTTTAATTGAGCAAAATATGATGTATTTTAAGCAATTAAATACAGTCAATAAAAAACTCAATCATCAATATTACACATTACATGCAGGGTATCAAAAGAATTCTAATCATGAAGACATGATGAAAAATTTGTACGCCTTGGAAGCTCTCATGAAAGTAGAAGTGTTTGTTGAAGGGTTGTATCCTGCACAAGATAATTATCTCATGGCAACATTGGATGAGTATGAATGGGTGGCAATACGTCATGGATTTGTACTGGATCTTTCGCACCTTAATATTGTCTTTCATAAAGAGAAAAAAGAAATTGATTTAAAATGGATTAAAGACATGATGCTGCATGAAAATTGCAGAGAGATTCATATTTCTGAAAATGATGGCAGCAGAGACCAACATCTACCAATTAAAAAAGATTCTATTGTTTTGAATATTTTTAATGATTTATCTTTTATGCAAGAAGTGCAAAAAAGAATTCAACAAAATAAACTCACAATTTTTTCAGAAGAGAATTTTTCTAAAAAATAATAAAGGAAGAAATAAATGTTCAGATTTTACGCAATGGTTTGATTTTTTTTTCTGAATCGATATTGATGGAAGAGTAAAATGTATTGTTTAAATTATTGATAATAATTTCATTTTCCATATCAATGAGCATTTTAGTAAAATTTAATTCATGATTAGAATCAAGAGAGCTATACGATTGTTTAATTTCACTAAACTTGTTTTTAAATAATTCTTGAATAATGTCTTTTGCTTTCATTGACTCTCCTTCAGCAACAAGAGCAATCGCTTTATTTTGTCTGATTGCTTGATGTATTTGATATAAAGCATCAATTTTTTCACTATTCATTGAAGTTGATTGTTCATTAATTAAGAGTTGAATGGTTTGAAGGTGAGGAAAGTTTTTTGTTCGATAGTGAAAAAATGTAAAATCTTCTGGTTTATAATTAAATGACATGTTAAAGTTACTGACTAATTTGCAAAATTTACTTTTACAGAAATAATTATTCTTGGAAAAATTATCTTTTATGAATTGATTATCTAAAGAATCTACAAATTCAGAAAGAGAATTGTAATTTTCAGGAATTTTTTTCAAGATATTTTTATGACATCGTAAATATTGTATTTCTAACATGAGATGATTTTGTTGAAAATATTGACTCAAAGATTCTTCAAGTAAATATGTGTCTCTAGAATTATTTTTAATCTTATCAAACAAATAAAAAAAGTTTCCAATTGAATGATTTTCAATAGAATAAAGCGCTTCTTCAAATAATTCTTTAGATATAGGGTTTTCTTTTTGTGTTTGCACTAAAATATCATTTAAAGGAATGAGTTTTTTGAGAGACTCCATACAACTGAACGAAAAGAGCTTTTTCATTGATTTATGACAAAATTCTTGATAGTTATAATCTTTGACATTCCATTGATAGATGGATTCATCAATATATGGTAATTTTTTCATTTCTTTTAATACTTTATGCTCAAATAATTCAAAAAATAAACAATTGTTAATTCTATCTACACTATTATCGTAATAATTTTTGACACGAAAGTCATTTAACAAGGTATTCATGGGATATTGTTGAATTATTTTTAGCAGCATTTCTGTCTTGAAAATGGAAAAATGCTTTTTATTATAGGGGCAATTTTTAGCAAATGAAGATAAAATGATCGATTCTTTCTTGTTTGCATGATAAATTATTTTTTGAACATTGTTCATAATTTAATTCCTTGTTTTTTAGATTTTAAAGGATGCTTATCAATATTTATTTTTGAATTTTGTTTAACATATTCATCTTCAAGATAAATTTTAAATGCATGATAAGCATCATTATCATTAACTCCACTTAATTCAAGAAAGATTTTTGTTTCATTATTTAAAAATTTTTTTAAATTTTCCATTTGATAAGAGCCTACCTCTAAAGACTGCATCTTTTCCAATACAGATAATTGAATAGATAAAGGTTTGAAATTAATATAATTCATATAACCTTGTTCTAAAAGATGCTTTTGAAATATTTCTTGATTTATCATATTTTGATATTCATTCTGCTCTAAAATTTCATGTTTATTAGATGATTTTTTGAAAAAATTCATGAATAAGTCCATGTTTTGTTTATCTTCTTTATTTAAGTATGGAAAAAATAAAGCAACTTCTGTGACTTTTTCGTATGTAAACTTCTCAATCATTTGATGAAAATTCTTTTCATTGTAAATTTTTCTATCTGAATATCGGGAAAATTCAAAATGATTTAAAAAATCAATATCTAAAAAATAATTTTCTGGAAAAAAATCTGGGTCTATTTCTTTGCCCTGTAATAATTCCATTAACTCTTTTTTTGGAGTTTTTGCAATATAGTTTTTAAAATCAAGATTGATATCACTGAAATATAAATGTTGACTCAATATTTCTAAATCAAATTTTTGAATAATTATCTCAATTTCTTCATCTGAAAAAGAAAAAGGTTTTTTAATAGAATGAAAATAAGGTTTGTTCATATGGGGAAGTAAAAGCATGAAATCATCTTTAGAAATTTCTCGATTTTCAATATGATTAAAAATCTCTCTAATCACTTCGGGATATAAATTTTCTTTAGCAACTTCTAAAAGATAATTAAAATCTTGATCAGAAGTTTTTTTAAGGCATTCATATAAATATTCAAATTTCTGTTCAGAAATAATTTTTTTTAAAAATGGAGTCTTTAAAATCGAAAATTGCTGTATGATATCAATCAATATTGTATAATCATTTTCAGAATCAATTATTTTATTTAATATATCTTCAAACTCTTTGACAACAGAAGATAAATCTTTCTCATCTTTAGAGTTTAATGCATAAAGATTACCATTGAGAAAATAAATCAAATCTCCCAAAAATGGAGAATAATGATTTTCAATGAAAGGAATTAGTTTTTCTTGAATAAAGTAATCTTTGTTTTTTAATTCTGGTTGTCTAGAAATTGGATTATTGAAGTGAGAAAAACTCTCCATATGCTCCAATGCATAATAAAAATTTGCTGTATGATTTTTTCCATTGATATTGATATCATTGAATATGAAAAATATGCTTTTGATAAATGAACGAAATGCATATGAGAAATCATCATCATTGATACTTCTTCTTTCTTGAAACATTTGCTCAGAAAGACACCATAACTCTTTCTTATCAATTAAATCAATCATGATTTTTGAGTTATCGTCGTAAGCAACCAATTCTCCAAAATTTTTATTTTTAAATAAATGTTTATTTTTTTCTATTTCTGGATAAAATGATTCTGGTATCAGAGACCAAAGATCTAATATTTTACTTAATTCATTTTCTTGAATGAATTTTTTAATTGCATTATGATCCTTAAAAGAAAATTGATGCACTGGTATTTTAAAGTTTTCTAGAAAAGTTTCAAAAGATTCCATGATAATTTTTATTATTTTGATCTATTATAATCAATTTTTATGAAAATAAAAGTGATTATAAAAAATAGCTTGATATTTTCAAGCTATTTTTGAGAGATTATCATGAAAATAATGATTCATGGAATTAATTCGGGTGTTAATCCTCTGGCTTTTCTAGCTTGTTTACATCTTGGATTTTGATGCCCATCAGGTGTAATCACATCGAATTTTCTACATACAGAAGGTCTTTGCTCATAAATTGTGCAAAAAACATTTTTGCCAATTTCTCCTGTTAGTGACTTACACCATTCACCCTTATTAAATATTTCTCTGCCTTTCATCACATGCGTGCCTTTACCACTTTCTACAGTATATTCATCAGGTACTTGACCACCGTTTGATTTTAATTCTTCAGAAGGAAAATCAATCTTGAAGTAAGTGCAACATGCTCCACAATCTAAACAATAGTTTTTATTGGGGTCATATTGCCCTTTAGTCACAGCATTTATTGCACTTTCCTTGAGTTGATATATGACATTACTCATATCTAAAGCTTCTTTTATCCAAATAATTTTACTCATCATCATCCTTAAATATTAAAGAATACTATAATATTTATTATGAAATGGCAAGATTAAAATGAAAAAAAGTCAAAGTTTTTTAGGTTTTTTAGGACGTTCATCTTCAATCAGATTTAATTCTTTGATGATATTTTGATTCTCTTTAAAAATATTTAATTTAGGGACATATGAGGCTAAATTTTTTATATTATCCAATTGCATATTTTGAATTTCAGGAAAATTATCAATAAGTTGATCGATAAAAGAAAAATCAACTAAAAAATTGTAAGGCTGTTTTTCGTTTTTTTCTTTGGCTAAAGATTCATATTGTAACAAAATTTTTTCTATCGAATAATCACATGCTTTTAATATCTTGATTGATAAAGATTTTTGATTTTTATAATTCAATGAATCAAGAATATTTATGAATAATTGATCATTATCATGAAAGTATTCTTGAATAATTTTTTTACAATCTTCTGGATATTGATTTAAGCTAGTTTCAACCATTTTCTTATTAAAGCGAATTGTTGCATATTCTGATAAACTAATTTCATTTCTAATATCAGTCCATAACATGTTTTCAAATATGTTTCTACGTCTTTCTTCCTCTAAAAAATTATTTTTAGATTTACTGTTAAAGCATAAATCACTTAAAAATAAAAATCCTTTGAAATGCATTAAAAATTCATTTTTTTGCTCATCAATACTTTCTTTTTTGAAAACATAATCTAAAGCGTGTTGATATAAGTGCTTGCCATATCCATTATGAAGATTAAAGTCTTTTGGTTTTTCATTATTTTCAATTAGCTTTTTATTATAGATATTAATTCCTAATGGAAAAGCCAATAAAATACTGGGCGCTATGAATGACATAGCAATGTCTGGCATTATTGCCATCATCCCCATTGATCCTATGGATAAAAATGATGTTTTTAAAATTCTGAAATTATTGCGTTTAATTAATTCATTTTGAACAGTCATGATATTTTTTGTTTTTTTATATTTTAATATTATTTACTGGATAGTCAAATTCACCTTTTATCATTAAAAAAATAACTATGAATTTTAATTCATTGCAATTTAAGAATTTTATTTTAATTATTAATTAGTTATTAAATAGGAGAAAATAAAAAATGAAAAATTTAATTAAAAAAATTGCAATTGCAACATTTATAACCCTATCAATGTCTCAAGCTATGGCACAATCATCCCTATCATTTGGAATTCAACCAATTGTTGGCTCTAGAGGAGTAGGTGCAGATTTAATATTCGGAGTCAATGAGTATTTCAAGTTTAGATTGGGGGCAACTCAATTAAATTATAATTATCAAACAACACATCAGTATACAGATGCCAATCAAAATAGCTATAATTTTGATGTCAACATGAATATAAAAGGGGGAAATCATTTATTGTTGGATGTTCATCCTTTTGCTGGTAAATTTAAAATAACAACAGGTCTTTACTCTATGAATAATGGTTTTAATGCCAGTGCAAATCCCACAGGAAGCAGTATTGTTTTTAACGGAACGACTTATACCATCAATGATGTACAAAAAGTGCAAGCAGATATTGAATGGAAAAATAGAAAACCATATATCGGATTAGGTTTTGATGGCTATGTGGGAAATTCTGGGTTGTTTTTTGCAAGTGATTTTGGTGTTATTGTTGGTGCTCCAACAAATAAAGTAACTATTACTTGTAGTGCCAATCCAACTCCAGGATTTGATTGCGCACAAGCTAATAGAGATGCACAAGCTGAATTTGATCAAGAATTTACAAAAAATAAAAAATATTTAAAATATTATCCAGTCATTCAAATTGGTATTGGTTATAAATTTTAATTGAATTTGAAATTTATTTTAAAAAAATCATTAATTAAAATAAAAAAAAGGTATCTGATGATATCTTTTTTTACTGTATATTAACACTAATAGGATTAATTCGTTTATAGTAACGGGGGTATGTTAGCAATTTGACAAAAAGATTATTTTTCTACAATATGTATATACATTCATTAATAATCAGTTGTATTTTGATATTTTAGCTTATATTTTTAAATATATAAAAATAAAAATAAAATATTTAGCGTATTTTCATTTTATTTTTTTTATAAATAACATCATCATCTAAATGATTAAAGTTATTTTCTAAAATAGCTTGTGCAATCATTATTTTGTTATCTTCCTCAAAACGTTTAATGATCACATCATATTGCAATCTGCCCTCTAAAGCATCTTGAGTCCATTGTCTGTCATCAGATATGATTGATTTTAAGCGATTAACATATGTGTCTACTGAGCCTGTGCTATCTTGCTTAAATCTTTCAAACAATCTTTTAAAAATAACATCTTCTGAATTGGTCACAAATATTTTTGTAAGATGATAATTTTTTTCTTCGCAATAATCTTGAACTTGCTTTAATGATTGAGGAGCAATAATCCAAAGATAAGGCTTTTCATTTCCTTTGTTTAATTCCTTTTCGGATACTCCGTAATAATTTTGATTATAAAAAGTTTCTTGAATAATTTGATTTTTATTTTTTAAAAGATGAAACTCTTCTTGTGTGATGAAATCATAATCAATTCCTTGAATTTCACCTTTTCTTGGAGGTCTTGTTGTAAAAGATTTAATTAAATGAAATCCATTTGATTCTAAAATTTTACATAACTGAGTCTTACCTGCTAAGCTTGGTCCCGTCATGGTTATAATATGCTTCATATCTATTTTTCCTTCAAATATCTTATGAAGTTATTTTATATTAAATAAGAAGATAATCAAATTATGTATTAAATTTTTTTTATTTTTTTATTTTCTTTTAATATAAAAGATGAATTTTCCATTGAATTTAAAATGATTTGATTTTCTCTCAATGCTTTTTCTTTTTGATGAGAAATGATGTGAAGATTTTTCCAAAAATTTGGATCTTTATTAAAAAATGCATTAGTTTCAGATTCTTGTAAACAGTTGATGGCAACCATTTTTTCAAACAAAATTTTGCTTCGTATTTGCACTGATTTTTTAATATCAGGAAAATATTCTAATGATTCAATCGGATTATCTTTGAAGTTAGCAGATCCTGAAATGATATCGGGGCCAAATTGAAAATTTTTAATAAAGTTATTTGTGCATATGAAATCTCCATGAATGATTTTAGGACAATATAGAAGACTTGTTAATTGATTTTTACTGACATTTAAATGATTAACTTCTTCTGGTAAGCCCAATAAATCTTTAAGTAAATTATAGCTTGCATCAATAGAGTCTGCCAATTGTGGACAACCAGCCAAAGATGCTAATTGATTAGAATAGCAAATAAATTTACCTTGAACTTTATAGGGATCAAAATCAAGATTTTTAAGTTGATTGTCGGAACAGTTGAAATATCCTTCTATTTCATAAAATTTAACTGGAATCCAAGTTAAGGATTGTTCAAAACAACTAAAATGACCATGTACATTGACAACAAATGGAATTTCTTTTTTTTGTTCAATATTGGGATTATCGATGATGGAATAATCACTTTGTGTTGAATGATGTTGTTTCATCCAAAATTCAATTTTTCTTTTGGATTTGAAAAATTCTTTTTTTTCTTGAAATAAAGAATATATTGATTTTTTAAAATTATTTAAAGGCAATTCAAACATGATAAATTATTCCTAATAAAATTATTGCACCTATTGACCTTGATATTATATTATTTTAATGATATCATTGCAATCAATAAAAAGGAATTAAAAGAATGAAAATTTTACTTGTCAGACATGCTGAATCAGAAGCTAATGTGAATCCTTCAAAGCTTTATTTAAATGATAATAAAGGTATTGCAAATCCTAAAATTTGTCTAACAGCCCAAGGAATTGAACAAGCAAACGAAAATGGTTTATTTTTAAAAAAATATTTAGAAAAAACTAATCTTAAGATTAAGGTATGGAATTCTCCTTATCAAAGAACAAGGCAAACAATGGAGATTTCTACTGAACATTATTTGAATGATGTTGTCCACTATCAAACAGAGGAATCACCTTTGTTATCAGAAATTCAATTTGGTTTGGTAGAGACTGTTCGTAGATATCATGATCATTATCCTCATGAGTATCAATATTATCATGCTTTTAAAGCACAAGAGGCACATTTTTTTGCTAAAGCTCCTATGGGTGAAAGTCCGGCAGAGATGGTTTCTAGATTAAAAATTTGGGTCAATGGTTTATCCATGTACAGTGAAAATGATTTGCATATTGTTTATTCACATGGTGCAGCCATTAGAGCATTGCTACTCACATTACAATGTTTACCATATGAAATTTATTATCTTCCCAATCCTGTGAATGCATCTATCATGGAAGTTGATTTACCTATGAATTTGCATGATCATGATGTCATGTTGTCGAAAGTTAAAGAGAGAACGGATAAATTTAAAAAAGATGGTTTTCCATATATTTTTAAACCAAAATATTATATTTCCCAATAAAAAAAGTATCATAAACTAAATTAACAAATAAAGGATTTAAAATGAAAGAAGTTTTTGCATTGAAGACAATTGAGAAAAATAATAAAAATGAACAGCAAAAAGAAGAAGGCTTTTTACTTTTCATCAATGAAACATCACAAAATAATTTTTTATCATTTTTAAAAGATGGTTGTACAGAAGTTACAAAAAATGGTCATTATTCATTTTATGAAAAAGTGGGTGTAAAATCAGTACCTGATTACATTTATAATTTTGTACAATCAAGAAAAACATTTTTTGTTAGATCGAATTTAATATCTGAATAATATGTTTTTTTAACATGTAATATTTTCAAATAGACAATAAAAATTAATAAAAAAATGAGTGATATAATAAAATTATTAGATAAATCGTTGAAAAAACATGAAGTTTTTGAAGCTTTAAATGCTTGTGATGAAGTAAAATTAAATAAACTATTAAAGAAAAATTATTGGTCTGATGAAGATTTTAATTCTTTTTGTGCTTCATGTATTACAAACTTATCAAATCACCCAAAGTTTAAAGAAATAACTATTTTGTGTTTATCAAAAATAAACAATGTTGATGGATATTTATTTGAATATTTTTTTAATAATGATTCGAGAGATTTATTGGAAATGGTGATTAAAAAACCTATATGCTTCAGTGATGTTAATTTTTATAATATTGCTTGTATGCTTAATAGAAATGAAATATCAAATTTTGATTTATTATTGTCAGTTATAAATCAAGATCATGCAACCATGACATTATCTGAATTATTAAAAAATGAATTTAAATCTTACCATACAGTTCATAACATGAGTGCGATAAATTTAAATCTTTTATTAAAAAAAGCTGATGTTTTGAAAAGTTTTAAAATAGTGAGTGAAATGAATGAAGAATCTATCATTTCAGAAACTTGTTTATTGAATCAAGTTGCAAAAAAAATATATAATCAATCTTTTGCGGGTTTAAGTAATCATGAATTTTATCCTAATTTAGAGAAACGTGTGATTTTACAAAGCATGAATCTTAATGAATTAAAAAAAAATATTTATAAAATTTAAAAACAAATTTTTATTGATTTTCTAAGAAAACAATCATGATATTTATTTAAAATAAAATGATTTGATTTTATGAATAATATTTTTATAATTTATCTAACATTGGAAGAAAAATATGTATAAAGCAAATCAAAAAATAGATATTGAAAAAGAGTTTAAAAATTTGTTAGACTTTACAAAAAAAAGATGGCAAGGTATTGATGAATATGTTGAACAAAATATGAAATCAGTATTTGAATCAGGATTAGAAATAAGTAGATATTGGATTAATGCTCATGAATTACAAACTCATGTTGATTTTTTATTAGAGGATAGAAAAAAAAATATTTATTTATATCATAAAAATAAAAAAATTGACTTAAGTGAGGATCAATTATATGAAATGATGCACATAGATAGTCTATCATCTTTTTTAAATGTCATCAACTCAGGTGTTGTGAATTATGATAAAATGGTTAAGAAAAATTTCCAGTTTGAAAGAGAATTAAAAAATATATTAATCAATATATCTTTTTCTCATCAAAGTTGTATTAAACCAATAGGTTGGGATAATTGGTTGGACAATCATGTTGATTTTGAAGGTTTTGATACATATGATTTTAAAAAAGAAAAAGATGATTTTAATGGTTGTGATTCTTCTGGTTTATTGAGTTTTTCATTTCCTGAAAAAATTTCTATTCCACATGTGCTTTACAATGAAAATTCTCAAAATTTTAAAAAAATTGATTCTTTAATGGGAGCTTGTCTTTCACATGGATTATTTGTAAGTTCACATAATCATCAACTAGATGCATTAATCGTTGTCAATAAAATTTATGAGATCCATAAAAATAATTTTTTTTATTCTGAGATTCAAACACAGCATCCATCCATCAATGCCATCATAGCTGCTTATGATTATCCTTTGATCATTCAATCAAAAGATGAATTTGAAAAAAGCTATCAACTGGTATTGAATCAAAATCAAGCATATCATATTGATAAAAATTTACTTTTACAAGCTCAAGAACAAATAATTGAAGAAATTTTAAATGAAATCAAAATTAAAGAGAAAAATGATGATGTGTTGTATGAAAAGGTTATGAATATTTTATCATTACATGAAAAAAAGAAAGGAATAAAATGCAAGTAAATAAAGAGTTAGCAAAAATGTTGATAGAAGATTATGTTGATGAATCTTATGAGTCAAATTATAAAAAAATGTTAAAAGATTTTATCGGTGATTTAATAGGTGAGAGATTGTTAGTTGATAAAAAATATTTAGGTGGTTTGACTGTTCATTATGATGGCTCTAGGGAAGAAAGAATAGATTCAGATGATCTACCTATGTTAGAAGATAAAATGAGAGACTTTATTCTTAAATATTTCCCTGATATGCCATTAAGAGTATTTGTTGAAATTGATAAAACAAGAATCATTGAAAAAACACAACAATCAACTGATTATTATGGTAGCGAAGATTTTTATGAACAAAGAAGAGTAGAGATTAAAAATTTATCTGAAATATTGATGCTCAATGGTTTTATAACAGATGATTGTATAGATATTCAAAGTATTGATAGTATTTATACAGAAGAAGATTTTAATAAGCAAAAAAAGATTCATCAAAGATTTAAGAGCAGATAACTCATTATTTTTATATATAAAAATATTTGGTATAATGATGAAAAAAATTAAAATTTTGCTATCACTAAAATTTGATTTGTAACAAATAAAATGATATAATAATTATCCATTTTAAGGATAGTTATGAATACATTATATGAGATTTTTCAGAATTTTAAAAATAAACAAACAGAGGATTATAGCTTATCAGATGATACTTTATATAAAGATACCAAAACTCCTTGGAGTAATTACAATATTCCAAAAATTTATACAGAATACAAAATGATTGGTGAATATTTTGATGAAAAAACTTTTAAAAAAATAGATGACTATATAAAAAATCAGTGGTACGCTTATTCAAATATCATTGAAAATATGGATAATTATTTACAAAAGTTACCATTTGAAAAAAAGAATATCTCTATTAATCAAAATTTAAGCCTTATTTCTTCATTTGCAATTAATAATAATGAATGCCATGTATATAATAAAAGAGAATTTAAAAATGTTTTAGATAAGATTGGTGATGAGCTGATTAATCAGTATGTATTGCATAAGAATATGCTAAGCCCTCTTGTGGTTTATGTGATGCGTCAAGATGATGCAATAGATGAATATCATTTAGAAAAATTTAAAATTTTACCTAGGTATGAATATATTTTTTCAGATGAAAATTTTATCAAATTACAAAAATATATTGTTAAAGAAATAAAAAAAGATACTGTCATTGATTTAAACATGATGTCATTTTTGAATGAATATATCGGAAAAGATGATAAAGAACAATTCAATGAATTTTTAAAAAAAGAAATAGATACTTCATTAGAATCATGGGTTGAAAAATTTGAAAACTTTTTTAAAGATGAAGTCTATTTAGAAATTGCAAAAAAATTATGTGAACAAGATATTATTTCTGTCTTGAATATGTTATCTGATGAAAAATTTGTTCAGGAAAAATTAGAAGGAAAATATGTTAAAGATTTGAACATGCTATCATTTTCTAATAAAAAAATAACAGAATTTATTTTAAAAAAATTCAAGGAAAATATTTCAAAAGAGGAATACTTAAACGTGACACAAGAATTTTTAAGAGATACCGTAAAAAAAATGAACAAGGATTTTCTAGAAATCCTGCATGATATTATGCCGTTAAAAGAGTATAACTGGAATACATTTATTGACGAAAAGCCATTATTTTTTAATATTAACAATAAAGATTTATTCATTGATTTAATCAATAAGGGTTGTCATTTTGATTATCAGGTGAAGATAAATAATAAGCATTATTTAAATTATTTAATTAGCATTAAATCAGTTGAAAATGCTCCCTTGATTAATTATGTATCTAAAGAAAAATTAATTAATATCAAAATAGATGATTCATTTATTGATTCACTGTTAAAATTAAATAAAGTTGAGTTTTTAAAATCACTTCAACATAATAAAGAAAACATTAAGGATATTTTCCATTATCAAAGAGATAATAAATACTTTTCTGAATTTTTAGTTTCTGTTGACAATTATGCACGTTTAGATGAAGTTTTTGAACTAGAGAGAAAGCATCTTGAACCAGAAATTATTTCAAAATTAAGAAATAAACACATTAAAAAAATTATTTATTCAAAAGCTTATGCAAATAGTAAACATACTGCTTTAGAAAATTTTGCGATTAAACTATTTAATGAGATGAATGATGAAGAAAAAATAAAATGCATTCAAAATTTAAGTGTTTCTTATATTTATAATGAAAATACTTTATACAATTATGAAAAATTGAATTTATTGATTAAAAACATGATTAACTCATCAAAAACAGAAATAGAGGATATTCTTACTGATTACATTAATAATGAATTAGAATTTTTTAAAAAATTTAGTGAGAAAACTAAATTTTCAATTAAAAAAATTACTAATTTCATTTCCTTGGATAATGAATTAGCAGAAGTCATTTACAAAAATTCTATTAAAATAAAAATTTATGATTTGTTTAATCATAAAAATAAAATAAATGAAATTTTAACAATCAATGAAAAACAAATCATGACAGAGATATTGGATGAATATAGTATACTTAGTGTAGAAAAAAAGAAAAAACTTTTTTTAAATGTTTATGAGTATAACCAAAAAAATGAAATTAAAATTTCTGTTGAAGACTTGATGAAAAGATATGAAAATTATAAAGAAATATATCATGATTTAATTAACGAGTTCAACAATTTATATGGTTTGGTCACTTTGCAACCTAATCATTATTATTTAAGTATGGATAAAAAACAAAAATTAGCTGAAAAACCATACATTGATTTATCATTAGATTTCTTATCTAAAAATGAAATTAATTGTATTCAAGAAATTTTACAATTTAGCAAAGAGCCGATGAATTGTTGGATTAAAAAGATTGATGAAAATACTGAGAAATTTTTTATAGGCATTGAACAATCTTTTATTTTTAAAAATTTAAATCAAGAAGAAAATTTGGTCAAAAGAATCATAAAAAAAATATAAAAAGCTTGTTTCACAATGATTTAAAAATAAAATTGTGTTATTGTAAATGAGGTTTTACTTCATTTAATTTAATCAATTGGTTCAAATGATAAATATTAACCAATCCTTGGAAGATCATATCAATCATTTTTCTGCTATAAAAATGAAGTTGTTTGAGTATTATCAAAGATTTAAGGCTGGCGAAGACATGCGCTACCTTGATTCATTTGAAAAGAGATTTTTATTCAGCAAGAATGGCCGCTTGCTTTCACACATTGTGAAACATGCCTAAATAATAATTATTTTAAAAAGCTATCATAAATGATAGCTTTTTTTGTAAGATTTCTTTTTATAAAAAGACTAATTATTATAAAAAAGGAAAATAAAAATGATAAAAGCAATATGTTTGAATGAAAAAATATCTAAAAATATGAAATTATTAAAAATAATTTTATTTCTTATATTTATTCTTCCCTTGATACAAATGATTTATCATATTGTAAAAAATGATTTATCCAATCCAATAGAGTATTTAATTAGATACAGTGGAGATAAAGCGATTTTATTTTTGACGTTAACATTGAGTATTACGCCATTGAGAAAAATATTATCCCTAACATCTTTATTGAAATTAAGAAGATTTTTAGGTTTATGGACATTTTTTTATTTCTTTGTTCATCTGAATATATGGTTTTTAGATAATGGTTATTCATTCGATGAAATGCGTAAAAATATCATGAAGCCTTACATAGTGATTGGATTAATAGCTGGATTTATTCTGTTTCTTCTTGCCATCACATCATTTAAATGGATGATTAGAAAAATGGCAAAAATAAACTCACATTTTTGGATGAGATTGCATCAAATGGTTTATGTCTCTGCTATTTTATCTATCATACATTATTATTTGATTAAGGTATCAAAAAATGATTTACAACAAGTCTATATTTATGCGTCTATTTTATTTTTTTTATTAATCTATAGATTCTTGGTTACTTGGAAAAATTCAAAAAATTGATTATTTGAAAAAAATAAAAGGCTTTATCATATAGTTAGATGATAAATATTATTAACAAAAAAAGGTCTTTTCGGAAAAAATTGTTGAAAATAAAAAAGCATATTTCATTGAATGATTCATTAATACAAAAATTTTTATGAAAAGCCTGATTTGACAAAATAAAAATTATTTTTATCTTATAAAAAACATAGGAAAATCATGTTAAGCAAATCACCCATAGAAAAAGATAGTGAATTATTTGATTGGGGGCAAAAATTCAAATATGCATTTATGACACAAGATAGATTAATTGCTGAAGATATATTTGATAAAGATTTTGGATTTCACAATGGTAAGAATAAAGAAGAATATATTGAATATGAAATGAAAGAATTTTTTTTAAAGAAAGATAAATTTTCATTAAAATTAAATTCTAATGTTGTTATTTATGAATTAAAAGATAATTTCTTTTATTATAGTATTGGCAATCATTTTGATAGAAATGTTTTTGAAGCAGTGTTTCAATATCTTCCTGATACTAAAAAAGCAATAGGCAATCAATATCCTTGTCCTATTGAGACAAAATCTCAAGCTATTTTAGAGTATGACAATTGGGAAGATTACAAGAGTCGTTGGGCCAGAAAAGAAAATATACAATACAGTAAAAGAATCAATTTATTTAGCAGTCCTTTATTAAAAGTAGAAAATATCAAGAAAGTAGTTTGTTTTCATGACATGGAGAATTATTACATGCAAATGAATCACTTGGAGTCTCATTTAGGTGGTAGCTATTTGAGTATCATGTACGATAATAAGGAGACTAAAAGTTTATTTCAAAAAGTAAAAATATTCGGTGTAGGAGAGAATTTTGAAAGAAAAATATTATTTAAAAACTTTGATCATCCTCACTTGATCAACAATTTATTTGCAACGATTGTTCAGAAAAAAGAAAATGTATTTCGTATTCATTATAATACAGATATCATTATCAATATATTAAATATTAAAACCAATAAAAATGATTATTTTTATAAATATCCAGAACAATATCATATTGATATTGAATTGAAAAAAGATGAAAAAATCGAATTTATTTGTGTGACTGATACATTAAGTCTTGATTGGATTATCAGGTTCAAAAATTTTAATTAAAGCAATTATTGATTATACGTTGATTATCTACAAAATCTTTTGGAGGAAAAATTAAGAGTTTTTCCATAACTTTGATGAGAGTCATTTTTCTGTATTTCAAATGTTAATGGTATACTTTGCTCAGGAGCTAAGGTGAATTCATATTCAGTGGAGAGACTACCATCAAACATTTTAAACTGCTGACCATCTCCAGATTTCATTTTAATGGTAATTGGGGTAGTAGACCCACAATAATAAAATCTATGACTTAATCCATCGCTGTATTGAAACATATCTTTTTCAAAAACTGTTTTTCCTGGACTGACTTGATAGGTGTATGTAAATCCTACCAAATGATGATTCTTTCCTCTTTTAATAGGTTGAATCACTTCATTATCTAATCCTTTTAGATAAGATGATACTGTTAATTTTTCTTTTGATAATTGTCCATTTTTTTTGACATCAAAGACAATAGTTTTAGATTGATTTCCTTCAATTTTAAAATCAATACTGTCAACATCTTGTTCATCAACCACAAATTTTCTATTTTTACCTGCTAAAACTTTTAAGTTTAAAATTCCATCAACATTGGAGACTGTTAAAAAATCAGTATATTGTAAATTAATTGTCAAATCTTTTTGTTGAGATTCCAATTGAATGGCTTGATGAATTTTGTGATGATCTAGAGCTACAATGGTGCCAGTCATTGCCGCTGTTATTGCAATGAGGCCAATTGCTAAAAATTTTTTATTTTTCATATTTAAATTTCTATTTATTGTTTTTAATTATAAATGATTTACATTCTATGTCAATTGTTTAATGAATTTTTTAGTACTGTCCAGTTTGATTTTTTAAAAAAATATGTTAATCATTCAAATTAAATTTTTATAAAAATAAATCATTTTTATCTCTTTAATGATTCAAAAAATTAAAAATTAATCATTCAGTTATTACTTAATGAAC
>JACCDS012388185.1_pt1 | contig 33174 bp, 17 predicted proteins | sample 7446441 | NCBI WGS metagenome assembly JACCDS01 (sample SAMN15323445, study PRJNA562643) | freshwater metagenome | isolation source: river surface water | place: USA:Blue River Watershed | collected 2017-08-17
CTCGTTGTTGTGCTTGGACGAGCCGACAAAGTAAACACTGTCTGGGCCGCTGGCTGCACGCAACTCTTTCATCTTGGCGGTGATTTCGTTCAGCGCCGTGTCCCAGCTGATGCGCTCGTACTTGCCGTTGACCAGCTTCATCGGGTAGCGCAGTCGGTACTCGCCGTGGCCGTGCTCGCGGATCGAGGCGCCCTTGGCGCAGTGCGCGCCCAGGTTGATGGGCGAGTCGAACACCGGCTCCTGGCGCGTCCAGACGCCGTTTTCCACCACGGCATCGATGGCGCAGCCCACCGAGCAGTGCGTGCAGACGGTGCGCTTGACTTCGATCTTGCCGTCACCCATGCCCACCTTGTCGGCGGCGCGGGCCTTCTTCACCAGCGTGAGCTGCGACGCGGCCAGACCGACCCCCAGGCCCAGGCCCGAGCGGCGCAGGAAGGCGCGGCGGTCCATGGTGGGCAGGGCCTGCGCCAGGCCACGGCGCAGGCTGTGTACGAAGGGCGACCGTGCGGTGGACTCGGTCGCCGGGGATTTCTTGGTCAGCAACATGGATGTCTCCGTTAGATCTGGGTGGTCTTGAAGTAGCGCTTGACGTGCTCGGACAGGTGGTAGCCACCGCCCTTGGCAGGAGCCGGCTTGGGTTCCTGGGCCGTCGGCTCCACCGACTTGGCAGCCGGCACCAGGCTGACCACCGCGGCCACGGCACCGGCCGTGCCGGCGCCGGCAAACAGGGTGCGGCGCGACAATTTCCCTTGGGCTCGACTCATGCTCGGTCTCCTGAAAGGTTCCACCTAGGAACTGAAATACATAACAAAGCTCATGTGAATTTATCAACGCCAGGCCTTTCCATCAAGCAAGAAGACGTGTCAAGCACAAGGTGGCTGCCCTGGACGAAGAACGCTAATTCCGCATGCACTGATAAATGAAACGCACGGCAGCTGACCGCTGCAGCAGAGCCGGCCCGCATGAATCAAGGGTTTGGGCCGTTGTCGCCACGCAGCAAGAGGCCTGTGTCGCCCAGGCTGTCGCACGCCGCGCGACAGTTTGTCGCAGGGCCATGGCGCCGCGTCTGCCGCGGTGCGGGTAAGTCCGGTAGGCACTCTGTTGCATACGCACCAAATCCCCTGCATACCCGAGCAAATCGCTCAAACGTCACCGATAGAATCCGCCAGCACTCGAAGGCAACACCGTGACGCAGACGAACTCTCCCGCAGAAGCCGGCAAGGTGGCCGACGGCTGGCCCTACTGGTCCATCCTCGTCGTCGACGACGAGCCGGGCATGCGCAACTTCCTCGTGAAGACGCTGGCGCCGCGCTGCCAGAGCGTGATGGAGGCCGGCAGCGCCGAGGAAGGCGCCGCCTTGCTGGGCCGCAACCACGTCGACCTCATCGTCCTGGACATCGCCCTGCCCGGGCGCAACGGCGTGGAATGGCTGAAGGACCTGCGCGAGCACGGCTACACCGGCCAGGTCATCCTGATCACGGCCTTCGCCGACCTCGACACCGCCATCGAGGCGCTGCGCGCCGGCGCCTCCGACTTCATCCTCAAGCCGTTCCGCGTGCCGCAGATCCTCAACGCCGTGCGGCGCTGCTACGAGAGCGCCCGGCTGGCGCGCGAGAACTTCGTGCTGCGCCACACGCTCGCGCGCAGCCAGTTCGCCGACAACGGCCTGGTCGGGCACTCGCGGCTCATGGCCGAGCTGTCGCAATCGGTGCGGCGCATCGCGCCGGTCAACAGCACGGTGCTGCTGCAAGGCGAGTCGGGCACCGGCAAGGAGCTGGTGGCGCGTGCCCTGCATGCGCTGAGCCCGCGCGCGCAGGGCCCCTTCGTGCCGGTGAACTGCGCTTCGCTCTCGCCCGAGCTGATGGAAAGCGAGCTGTTCGGCCACGCCCGGGGCGCCTTTGCCGGCGCCGCCCGCGCGCGCGACGGCCTCTTCCTCTACGCCCAGGGCGGCACGCTGATCCTCGACGAAGTGGCCGAGCTGCCGCTGCCGTTGCAGGCCACGCTGCTGCGCGCGCTGGAAGACCTGAAGATCCGCCCGGTGGGCAGCCAGCAGCTGATGCCGGTGAACGTGCGCATCATCGCTGCCACCAACCGCGACCTGCAGCAGGAGGTGGCCGAGGGGCGCTTCCGCAAGGACCTGTACTACCGCCTGCAGGTGGTGGAACTGCGGCTGCCGCCGCTGCGCGAACACAAGCAGGACATCCCCGAGCTGGTGCAGCACTTCATCAGCCAGCTGGCACCGGTGCTGGGCGCACTGCCGCTGCAGCTCACGCCCGCCGAGATGGACTACCTCACGCAGTACGACTGGCCGGGCAATGTGCGCGAACTGCGCAACCTGATCGAGCGCTCGCTCATCCTGGGTTCGCTCAACGTCTCGGCGCTCTACGCCATGGACAAGCGGCGCAGCGCCAGCTCCACCGCCGCCCTGCCCACCGACCTGCACGCGCTGGAGAAGCAGCACATCCTGGCGGTGCTCGATTCGGTGCAGGGCGACAAGACCCAGGCCGCGCAGCTGCTGGGCATCTCGCGCCGCACGCTGGAGCGCCGCTGCGCCGAGTGGGCGCTGGCGTGAAGCGGCCCGCGGCGCTGCAGGCCTGGCTGGCGCCGCGCTGGCTGACGCACTCCATCCGCAACAAGCTGCTGGCCATGGCGCTGCTGCCGCTGCTGGTGGTGCTGCCGCTGCTGGTGGGCGCCCTGCTGCTGTGGGGCAATGCCGCCTACGACCGCCTGCTCATCACCAAGGTGCGCAGCGACCTGGCGGTGGCGCGCGGCTATTTCGAGCAGGTGCTGGGCGAAGTGGGCTCGGGCACCCATGCCGTGGGCAGCTCGCATGCGCTCTACCACGCCCTGCAACGCCAGGACATGGGTGCGCTGCAGCAGCTGCTGGCGCGCGAGCGCCAGCGCCTGGGCTTCGACTTCTTCAACCTCTACCGCCTCGACGGCCGCCTCATCACGGCCGGCTGGCTGGCGCCGGCTGCCCGGCCCGGCACCCTGCAGGCGCCGGCCAGCGGCGCGGCCGCCGTCGACGCGCGCATCAGCACCGGCCACGCCACGCTGGCGCGGCTGGAGCGGGCCGAGCTGCTGGCGCTGGCGCCGCAGCTGGCACCGCGCCTGCACATCCCGCTGATCCAGACCCGCAGCGCCGCGCCCACCACGCGCAGCGTGGAAGACCGCGCCCTGGTGATGCTGGCCACCACCCCGGTGCGCGCGGCCGACGGCAGCATCGTGGCGCTGCTGCGCGGCGGCGTGCTGCTGAACCAGAACCTGCCCTTCATCGACCACATCAACCGCATCGTCTACCCGGACGGATCGCTCCCCTTCGGCAGCCACGGGACGGCCACCCTCTTCATGGACGATGTGCGCATCACCACCAACGTGCGCCTGTTCCAGGACCAGCGCGCCATCGGCACGCGCGTCTCGCAGGCCGTGCGCGAGGCGGTGCTCACGCACGGCCAGACCTGGCTGGACCGCGCCTTCGTGGTCAACGACTGGTACGTCTCGGCCTACGAGCCGCTGAGCGACGCCCAGGGCGAGCGCGTGGGCATGCTCTACGTGGGCTACCTGGAGCAGCCCTTTCGCTACGTCAAGTACGGCATGCTGGCCTTCATCGTCGCCATCTTCCTGCTGGTGATGGCGCTGGCCGCGCTGTTCTCGCTGCGCTGGGCGCGCAGCATCTTCCGCCCGCTGGAGCAGATGAACCAGACCATGCAGCGCGTGGAAGACGGCGACACCGCCGCGCGCGTGGGGCCGGTCGCAGCGCGCGACGAGATCGGCGCGCTGGCCAACCACTTCGACGAGCTGCTCGACGTCATCGCCGAGAAGACGCATGCCCTGCAGCGCTGGGCCGGCGAGCTCGACGCCAAGGTGATCGAGCGCACCCAGGAGCTGGCGCAGAGCAATGCCTCGCTGCGGCAGGCGCAGCAGCAGCTGGTGAAGTCCGAGAAACTGGCCGCCATCGGCCAGCTCACAGCCAGCGTGGCGCACGAGATCAACAACCCCATCGCCGTGATCCAGGGCAACCTGGACCTGATGCGCGAGACCCTGGGCCCGCAGGCCGCGCCGGTGCGGGCCGAGCTGCAACTGCTGGACCAGCAGGTCGAGCGCATGCGCCTGATCGTGACCCAGCTGCTGCAGTACGCGCGCCCCACCGAGTACGCGGGCTATGTGGAGGCGGTGGACGTGAACCAGGTGCTGGAAAATTCGCTGGTGCTGGTGGCGCACCTGCTGGCGCGCACGCGCATCGAGGTGCAGCGCGAGCTGCGCGCCACCGCCCGCGCCGGCATCAACCGCCAGGAGCTGCAGCAGGTGGTGATCAACCTGCTGATCAACGCCATCCAGGCCATGCCCGCGGGCGGAACGCTGCGCCTGCGCACCGGCAACCGCGCCGACATCGCCACGGACGGCAAGGCCGGCGTATTGCTGGAGGTCAGCGACAGCGGGCCCGGCCTGAGCGGGAGAGTCAAGGAACGCCTGTTCCGCCCCTTCTTCACCACCAAGAACGACGGCAACGGCCTGGGCCTGTGGATCAGCGTCGGCCTGGTGGAACGCTACGGCGGCAGCATCGAGGGCCTGAACCGCAGCGAGCTGGGCGAGGCGGTGAGCGGCGCCATCTTCCGCGTCTGGCTGCTCACCGAGCCGCTGGCGCCGCAGGAGGGGCCGACGGGCCCGATGGAAGCCCGCCGGGCCTAGCACTGCCAAGCGAGTCAAAATCCGCGAAGAAATCGTAGCGAGCAGTCCTCAGGCAAGGCGGACGGAGCGCAGCCACCGGAACGTACTGACGTACGTGAGGATGGCAAGCACCGCCCAACGCCGCATGAGGGCTGCGCAGTAGGTTTGTTCGCGGATCTTCAGGCGAGCATGTCGAAGCCCTGCTGCTCCACCGACATGAAGGCGCGCGTAAAGCCCGCCAGCGCCGCGTAGAAGCGCGCGCGCGGATGCGCCTCAAGCGCGTCACACAGCGGGTTCACCCAGGGCTGCAGATGCGCGGCGAAGAACTCGCGCTGCTTCGTCAGGTTGGCCACCGCCACGTCGTCGCCGGCGATCAGGTAGCGCATGACCTCGCACAGGTAGGCGATGTGGTCCTCGGTCTCGGGCAGGGTCTCGTCGCGCGCCAGGCCCAGCGCGGCCAGCGCCTCGCGCAGCTGGGCCAGCGGCTTCTCGTTGAGGAAGCCGCTCACGTAATGCGAGCCGAACAGATAGACCTCGGGCTTGCCCACGCCGCCGAACAAGGCGTGGTATTCGGCCTCGATGGCGGGCAAATCCATGTCGCGCGCCGCCGCCACCAGGGCGCGCCAGGGCTCTTCCAGGAAGCCCCCTTCGGCCGGCGCCTCGGTGGCGGCCACGCGCAACTGCTCGTGCAGCGGCGCACCGGGCGGGGCGTAGTACAGCGCGGCCAGCACGCCATAGACTTCGGCGCGGGCGGTCTCTTCGTCGAGTGCGCTCTGCACCAGCAGGGCGTCGTTGGAGTCGTTCGGCGTGCTCATGCGGCGGGCCTCTTCACAGGTCGGTGATTTTCGATTCGTTCGGGTTGCTGTAGATGTCGATCACGCGGCAGTCGCCGCACATCTTCAGCCGCTCCAGGGCCTCGCCCTGGAACATGGCGTGGCCGGCCAGTTTGCCCAGCATGGCCTCGATGGCTTTCAGCGTGCCAAAGGGCTTGCCGCAGCGGATGCAGGTGTAGGGTTGCATCTCGTTGAGCACCACCGCCTCCTTGCGCTGCGCGTCCAGGCGCAGCTGCGGAATCAGGCTGATGGCCTGTTCCGGGCAGGTCTTGGCACACAGCCCGCACTGCACGCAGTTCTTTTCGATGAACTTCAGTTGCGGTGCGTTCGGGTTGTCCTGCAGCGCAGCGGCCGGACAGGCGCTCACGCAGCTCAGGCACATCGTGCAACGGTCCTTGTTCACCGCCAGCGCGCCCAGCGGCGCGCCTTGCGCCGGCAGGGGTATCACGGCCGGCTGCTGCTGCGCCTGCGCCAGCAGGTGGTCCAGCGCCAGCTCCAGCGTGGCGCGCTTGTCGGCCTGCACGGCAAAGCTGGCCGCCCTGGCCGGCGCCTGCGCGGGCGCGGCCTGCAGGTCGGCGTCCAGATCGCCGAGGTCGCGCGCATCGCGCGCGCGCAGGATGCGGAAGTGTTCGCCCGCGTAACCCAGGCCGTGCAGGATGGCCTGCGCCACCTGCATCTGCGCGCGCACCGCTTCCAGGTACTGCGGCGCCTCCTCGCCCGTCATCAGCACCCAGACGTTGCGCGCACCGTAGGCCACGGCCGACAGCCACATCTCCAGGCCCAGGGAAGCGGTGTGCCAGACCGGCACCGGGATCACGCGCGCCGGCACGCCCCGCACGTCCGGGTCCACGCGCGCGGCGCGGCCCAGCTCGCCGATGAGCTTCGCGCCCGCCTCCTGGCTGTGCAGCAGCAGCGCCGGCTCCCTGCCGCCGGCGCGCAGGTAGGTGGAAATCAGGGTCTTGAACTTCAGGCCCTGCTCGCTGGCACGCGGGTAGGCAAAGGTCAGCGCCCCGCTGGGACACACCGTGGTGCAGGCGCCGCAGCCCACGCACAGGCTGGGATTGACCTTGATCTGCTGCTTTTCCTTCTCGGAGCTGATGGCCGACGCGGAGCAGACCTCCACGCAGGCGCTGCAGCCCACCTTCTCATTGCGGCTGTGCGCGCACAGCTTCTGCCGGTAGCTGAAGAACTTCGGCTTCTCGAACTCGCCCACCAGGCCGCGCAGCTCGATCAGCGCGCGCGCGTCCTGGCCGTCCCACAGGAAATAACCCTGCGGCTTGGCGTGCTGGGTGAAGGCCGGCGTGGCGCGCAGGTCCAGCACCAGGTCGAAGGACTCGCTCGCGCCCTGCGGCTCGCGCGTGAAGTCGATGGCGCCGGCCACGCCGCAGGCCTGCACGCAGGCGCGGTGCGACTTGCACCGGGCATTGTCGATCTGGTAGTCGAACTGAATGGCGCCTTCCGGGCAGGCCGCGATGCAGGCATTGCAGCGCGTGCACAGATCGAGGTCGATGGCATTCGTGCTCTGCCACTTGAACTCGAAGGCGCCGAGCCAGCCGGTGAGCGCCTCGACGCGGCCAGCCAGCACCGGGTAGCGGCGCTCCTGTGTGCCGCCGTCCGTGCCGGCGCCGGTGCTGAAGATCGTCACATCCAGCGTATCGCTCAGCAGGTCGGCAGCGCGCTCGGCCGCGTCCAGCGCGCCGATGATCAGCAGACGGCCGGCGCTCTTGTAGGTGACGGTGGGCACCGGTTCCGGCTCGGGCAGCTGCGCGGCTGCCAGCAGCGCCGCCATCTTCGGCATGGCTTTCGCGGCATCCTTGCTCCAGCCGCCGGTCTCGCGGATATTGACGAAACGGATGGGCACGGCCTGCGCGCCCTCGGTCTGCGCGGCGATCTCGCCGAACAGGCGCGCCTCCTGCGTGCAGGCCACCACCACGTCCTGCCCCTGGGCCAGCGCCTGCTGGAAGGCGCCGGCCTCGCGCCGGCACAGCGTGGATTGCGGCGTCAGGTCTTCATTGAGGACCGCGCCCAGACCCTTGGGGTCCAGCGGCATGGTCTTGTTGCAGTCGCAGATCAGTGTCGTCATGGTCTTGTGCTATCGGGGTGGGTGGCCCGGCCGCCGCGGCCGGCAACGCGGGGGCGGGGGTCTCAGGGGCAGTGGCCACGGCCGTGGCAGCGGGCGCCTCTTTCTTCTCGTCGTCGAACAGCTGGAGGAACTGCGCGCTGGCGAGCTGGCGCAGCATGGAGGCCGGCATCGGGTCGGGCTGGCTGTAGTCGTCGATGTAGACGTCCATGCGGTCCATCACATTGAAGTGCGGATCGGCGAAGAGCTTCTTCATCGCCGCGTTCTTCACCTCCGGCTCGACGTCGCCCTGCATGAAGCGCGTGTAGTCGGACTGCGGGGTGAGGGCCTGCACGTCGTCCAGCGTGGGGGGCGGCGGCGGCGCCGGCGGCGCATCGGCGGCCATGCTTTCCTCTTGCCGTTCGGGCTGAGCCTGTCGAAGCCCATCCTGAACTGCCGGCCCTTCGACAGGCCTGTCCTGAGCTGAGCCGAAGGGCTCAGGGCGCACGGAACTTGCCGGCGACTCCTGCAGCGGCCGGCTCTCGCGCACCTCCTGCTTGCGGCGCGACCAGCGGCCGAAGAAGCCTGGCGACTCTTCAGCCATGCTCGCCTCCGCCGTATTTCTTCTCCGTGCTCACCGAGGCCGGGTTGCCGAAGCGGTCCGTCAGCGGTTTGAAGCTGTCGGGGCGCTTGCGCTTCTTCGGTTCGATCACGTAGTGCTCGTCGGCATAGGCCTGGAACCAGGCCACCACCTCGGGCGGCGCCGGCACCTGCTCCACCGTCTCCTGCGCGTCGAGCCAGCGGCCGGCATCGTGGTAGCTCACCGTCACCATGGCCGGGCGGGCCATCGGTTCAGCGGCCAGCGTCGCCTCTTCCTCCATGCGCCAGAGCACGAACCAGCAGGGCGCCGGCGTGGTGGCGTTGAGGTAGTAGCCCTCGGCATCGTCGCGGAACAGCTCGACCGTGAAGTTGGGGTGCAGCCAGACTTCCCCGTCCTCGTCCTGGCGCAGCCGGCGCGGCTCAGTCCCGAACGCCGGCTCCTGCAGCACCACATCCGCCAGCTCCCAGCGCCAGGGCTGCCACTGGCTCATGGGGCCGCTGATGCGCACCTTGCGCATGAGGACGGCGACTTGCAGGGACGGGTTCTTGCTCATGAAGAGGGTCGGTTCGCACTTGGGAAAGCAGCGTGGACAGCCCCTCACTCTACCGGATAGGAAAGCCCTTTCATACGAGGGGAACTACGAGCCGGCTTGCGACAATTTGTCGCAAGCCGCCCCCACCCGGTCGGCTGGCTGGTCGTGCAGGGCCAGGAATACAAGCTCCGGACACGCGCTCGTCGCAGCGCGTGCTCTCCTCCTCTATAGGCGAACGGCCCCCGACACCTGCTTGTTCAACGGCGACACCTCTTGTTGAGCAAGCCCAAGACAAGATTCGCCAAGAACGTTCTGCGCAACGCCAAGCGCCAACCCACCGAAGGTCCCCTGATGCGTGTAGTAGTGCGCCAGGTCACCACCCGTCATGAGATCGTCAGCACCACCCAGATGGAATGCCATCAAGTGGCCGGCCATCGCCCAGGAGCTTTCCTGCGAATAGACTGAATCACAGCCGCCACCTGTGGACAGGTCGAATTTCGCCACCAAGCGGGCGAAATCAAAGCTCTGGGTCATCTTGTTAAGCAACGAGTCTTCGCTTGCTGCATCGTAATCAGCACTACGATCCAGCGCCAGCTCAAGCCTGTTGATACTGCGATTACCCGCGTACCAGTCCACAAATCGAATGCGATCTGACTGGCACTCCGTCTGTGATCCGATGTTCAAGATCAGATCCCGGCCATCGCGCCGCAACGACAGGTCCGCGTAGCGGATGCCGCCACCCAGGACCAGGGTGTCGTTGGCCTCACACTCATAGCCGCCAATCACTCTGTCTCGACCGTCCCCGCGGTTAAACACGATGACATCGCTGCCTTTGCCGGTGCGCAAGACGTCGTCACCTTTGCCGCCGGCCAGCACGCTGTTGCCACTGCCATCCAAGAGCGCATCCGAGCCAGAGCCGCCATCCAGCAGATTCTGCCCAGCCAGATCGGCAACGGTGTCATTGCCAGCTCCGCCACGAACAAAGTCCTGCCCCAGTCCCAACAAGGAGATCAGGCGGTCGTCCTGATCGCCGCCATCGACGAAGTCATCGCCCGCTCCCGCATCGATGTTGTCGCGACCCGAGCCACCATAGATGCGGTCATTTCCATCGGAGGTCCAGACTGTGTCATTCCCGGCACCAGCGGTCACAACCGCGCCACCGTAGACAAAGCGCTTGCTCGTGAGATTCAGCACATCGCTGCCGCCGCCCAGGTCGAACTGCTCCACATCCCGCGCCGCAGGCTGCGCACCTGATCCGGTATCAAGAATGATCGCATCGGCACCCGCCGTTGCCGTGTAGGTGTCCCAGCCGGTGCCACCATCGACGATGTCGAGGCTTCGGGTCAGGCCATGCAGGCTGACCCGTCCCGACGCGGTGCACTCCACCCGGCCGTCGTTCTGGTTGCTCGTACTGACACGCCCCCACAAGGCGTCAATTGACATCTGCACGCTGTCATTGCCGCCTCCAGCAACGATGCGGTCAGCCCCGGTGCCGCCATGGATGACATCGTCCCCCCCGTTTCCGTAGAGTTGATCATCCCCACCGTTGCCACTGATCGTGTCGGCACACTCGGTACCATTGATGTTGTCCGCCTGATCCGTGCCGCTGTAGGCGCCGCCGCCAATGCAAGCGCCATCGGCGATGGTCAGACCGAAGACGGTAGAGGCCGCCATTCCACCCGAGTCCGTCACCGTCACGCGCAGACTCAACTCGGCCGCATCCGTGTTACCCGGCGTTCCGCTCAGCATTCTGGTCGCGGGATCAAAGCGCAGCCAGGAGGGCAGCGCATCGCCATTCGCCAGAGCCACCGAATACGAAAGGGTATCGCCCTGGTCCACGTCAACAAACACACCGGCAGGCAGCATGAAACTGAATGCCTGCCCCTCCCGGCCCGTCTGGCTCGAAATCGACTGCACCACCACAGGCGCATCATTCTCGCCTGTGACCGTCACAGTCAACGTGGTGATAGCGGAATCCGTTCCATCTGTGGCCGTATAGACGAACACATCAGTCACGGTCTGCCCTGTCGCCAGGGCCTGTACCGCTGCATCCGCGGCAAGTGCATAGCTATATTGCCCGTCGGCGTCCAGCGTCAACACGCCGTACTGGCCAACCAGGGTGCCAGTATGGGCCACCGCAAGCAGCGATCCGGCGTCAGCGTCCGCATCATTGAGCAACACATTGCCACTGGCGATCGGCTGGCTATCTTCGAACACGCCCGCCATATCCGCCTGCACCACTGGCCCATCGTTAGACCCAAGAATGGTGAAGAGAAGCTCCGCACCCGCGACTGCGAGACCATCCGTGACGTTGTAGGCAAACGTCTCGCGCACGCTTTGCCCGGCCTGCAAGCCTTGGACCACGGCGCTCGCATTGTTTAGGACGTAGCGGTAGTCGCCATTGGCGTCGACCATCAGCGTACCGTATTGGCCCTCCCACACGCCAGTCCCCACCACGGAAAGCGCATCTCCATCGATATCGCTGTCATTCGACAGCAGCGATCCGGCAATCTCGGTCAAGCTGTCTTCAGCCACTACCCCAACGTCGGCCGCGATCACGGGGACATCGTTGGTGCCGGCGATACTGACCGTCAGCTGGCTGATGGAGGTGTCGACGCCATCCGTCACGCTGACAAAGAAGACATCCTGCTCAACCTGCCCGTCGCGCAGCCCCTGCACTGCCGCACTGGCATTGTCCAGGCGGTAGACATAGGTGCCGTCCGCATTGAGCTCCAGCACGCCCCAGGCGCCCTGCAAGCTGCCGGTGTTGGCAACCGTCAGCACGGTCGCCGCATCCGCGTCCGAGTCATTTACCAGCACAGAGCCGCCAACCTCGGTCGCCACATCCTCCTGCACCTGGGCCAGGTCATCGACCGCGACCGGAGCGTGGTTTGGTTGCGCAGCCACCTCCAGGCTGAAGCTTTGCCGCATGGCCATGCCACTCTCGTCGACCGCGTAGACGACCACCCGGTAGGCTCCCACGGCGTCTTGTGGCGGAGTCCCGACGAAAGTGCGGGTCTGCGGGTTGAACGTCAGCCAGTCCGGCAACGGCTCGCCCGAGTCGAGCACAGCGCGGTATGACAACTCTTGTCCGTCCGGATCAATAAACGCACCGCCTGAAAAGTCAAAAGACAGCTCCTCACCAGCGCGTCCCTGTTGGTCGAGCAGGGGGTCCCCTGCCTCTGGTGCCTGATTGATGAACTGTGCGAACGGAATCAGCGTCCCGTCGGCGAGTTCAAAGTGGTCGATCACCCGGCTCGGCGTGTTCACACCGTCGCTTGATGCCAGTCGGATGGAATCACCTCCGTAGCCGTAGCTGATCACGAAGTCGGCGCCATCCCGCTCTACGCGGATATCGCCCTCAAAGACGCCCACGCCGAACGTGATGACATTCCCAGACGTGCCATCCTCTTCAATGAGGTCGGTGCCATCACCCAGGTTGAACACGTAATTGTCATCACCTCGCCCCCCCACCAGCAAATCGTCTGCACCGCCGCCAGTCAGAACGTCATTGCCGTCTCCGCTAACGAGAACGTCCGCGCTGTCGTAGCCATACAGACGGTCATTTCGATTGGTGCCATTGATGGAATCTTCAAGTTCGCCGCCCTCCAGAACAAAGCCAATGTCCAGCATCTGGCTCCAGCTCAGGACCGAACCATCGGAAAACTCGAAATACTCCACCGCGTGGTACCCGGCGTCAGGCGCCTGCGGGTCGAAGCCAGACAATTCCAGGATGTTCTCTTCGTCAAAGACAATCTGGAAACGGTTGTTGTCCGGAGCCGCCGGATCCAGCGTGAAACGCAGCTTGTGATCCAGCACGTCGGGCGTGATGCCCTCGCCAAAGCGCAGCACATTGCCACCGCTTGCGTCAGCCGTGTCCAGGATCTGCACATGACCATCGCCCAAGCGGTATTCGTAGGCATCGTTGCCGCTGCCTCCGTTTAGCACATCGTTGCCGGTACTGCCGGCAATGACGTCGTCGCCATCACCGGCGACCACCACATCATGGATTCCAGTGGTGCTCAGGGCATCGTTGCCGTCCGTCCCGTGGATCTCAAAGCCGCGCTCCAGCAAGTCTTCGTAGCTGTACACCGGCCCATCCCAGCCAAACTGGAAATAGCCAATCGACTGCGTGTCCAGCGGATCCAGATAGTCGAATTCGGTCAGCGTCACCTGGATGCCGTCCCGCCACTGCAGCACCAGCTGCCGGTCTTGGTCCAGCGTCAGAGTGATGTCTTCCGGCGCCACGCCATCAAGGAAGATGATCGTGTTCTCCGCACCAGGAGCACTCGTGTCCGCAATGACGTCATTGCCTGGATCTTCATCGATGACATAGGTGTCGCTTCCGCCGCCCCCCATCATCAGGTCGTCGCCAGTGAGTCCGAAGACCATATCGTCACCGGCACCGCCCTGCAGCACATCTGCCTGCACCGTGCCATAGATTTCGCGGGAACGGTCCAGGAGGTCCTGCATAGACAGCGTGCTGCCGTCGGCAAAAATGATCGCGCTGATGGGCGAGCGTGACAGATCCTGTCCATCCCAACCCTCGAGGCGGATGTATCGGTCGTCCGCCCAGAGGCCCGTTTCGCCGTCTTCGGTTATCAGAGTGACTGCGTCGGCCGTCACCCACGGGTCGGTAAAGACGATGACATTGTCTTCACCCGCGCGGTCCACGATGACATCGTCACCACTGTTGTAACCCAGCACGTAAGCATCGTTCCCGGCGCCGCCCTGCAGGCGGTCGTTGCCGTAGCCGCCCTCAAGACGGTCATCGCCCACCCCGCCCTGCAAGTCATCACTCAAGTCGGTGCCGGTTAGGTCGCCGTCGCCCTTTTGCGCCAGAAGACCATCCCCATTGCCGTTCCACAAGTCCTGCAAATAGACGTTGCTGCCGTCCTGGAACACGAACTCGTCGATAGAACGGTTCCTGCTGTCCATGTATTCGTCAAATCCGGCCATTACCACGGCATCGCCGGGCGTACCGGCCACGGTGACCTTCAGGTCATTGCCCTCGCGCTCGAAGAGCAGATCATCGAGAGTGATACCCTCGCCGAACACAAGACGGTTGTAGTCGTAGCCGCCATAGCCACCTTCGCCGCCGTCATACGATGAGCCGCCGTCGTCGATGTACAGGAAGCCGTCGCCGCGGGAGTACAGGTAGGTGTCATCACCTTCGCCGCCCATCGCCTTGTTGTGGCCGGTGCCGGCATCCAGGGTGTCATAGCCATCGCCACCGACGAGCACGTCATCGCCCTCGCCCCCCAGCAGCACATCGTTGCCGTCTTGCCCATCAAGATAGTCGTTCCCGGCGCCGCCAATCAGCGTGTCGTCGCCATCGTCCGCTGCCACGCGGTCATTCCCGTCGCCCCCATCCAGCAAATCGGCATCGGGTGTGCCAAACAGCGTGTTGTCGCCGGAAGGGTCGGCGTTTGCCGCGATGTACGCCGTCTCGCGCATGTCGCCTGTCTGGGCATAGGCGATGGCTGCCTCGCCACCGTAAACCGGCGCGGGACCCGAGATTTCGAGATCGGGCGCCTGCACCAGAGCCGCCACCCCATCGGCATTGACCGTGTCCGTCAAGACCGCGCTGCCAATGCGATCGTCCAGCCTGGTCAGATCGAACACACGCACGTTGCCGTCGGCGTCGATGAACTGCAGCTTGTCAATGGCGCGTGAATAGTACGGGCTGCTCAGATCACCCTCATACCAGCGGGTGCGGACTTCGTCGCCATCGCTGCCGTCGATGCGAATAACCAGGTCACCACTGCCATGGACGTGCAAGCGCAGGCTTGCCGGATCGATGCCCACGCCGAAACTCAGCACGCCCGGTGTGGAACCGCCTTCAATCCAATCCTTTCCATCGCCCAGGTTGAAAGCGATAGTGTTGGCATCGCCGTAGCTTTCGGCATTGATCCAGTCATCGCCACGCCCGCCCGCCATGAGGTTGGCGCCGTTACTTCCCCCCAAATTGTCCTGTCCATCGCCGCCATCCAAGAGCGCCCGCATACCGTAGGAGTAGAGCTGGTCGTTGTTGCTCCTGCCTTCGAGATGGTTGCCGGCGCCGCCGCTGGCATAAAGCGAGTCATCCGACTGACTGCCGCGCACCGTAATGCGATTCCCCCAGTTGGAGTTGAAACCCTCCACGCCGTCATCCGACAGCCCGATCAGATCGCCATACGACAGGGTCGAACCGTCATCGAAGCGCAGGACCGCATCCGCTTGCAGATAGGTAGAGAAGTCGGCGCTACCCTGGGCTTTCAGCAGCAATGCGTCATTGCCACCCAGGCCGATGACCATGGACTTGTTGACGATATAGGTCCGCGTGACCCAATCCCACTCCACCCTTGTCCCGAACTGCACCGACACGTCGGCCGCGCTGATGCCGGCACCCAGCTGGATGGTGTCGCTTGCGCCCGCCGTCAGCGTGATCGTGTCCAGCCCGTCGCCCCGCTCATAGCGGTAAGTATTGCTGCCGACGCCACCGGCCAGCTGATCACGCCCTGTTCCGCCGGCCAGCACGTCATTGCCATCGCTGCCCTGCAGGCTATCCGCGCCGTCACCACCCACCAGGGTGTCGTTGCCACCGAAGGCGTAGATCGAGCTGTTCTTGCCGGAGCCAACCAGCACATCGTCTCCCGCGGAGCCATAAATGGTCTCGTTCCCCCAGTCGGGGACCAAACCCAGAATTTCGTCGTAATCCAGCATCACCCCGCCGACGTCGAAGTACTCGATGGCCGAGCTGGCATGCCGCCTGATGGTGAGCTGGTCGTCCGTGCCGGCGAGACGGATCACCATGTCGTCACCCTGGATCGAGACCTGCAGATCCGTCGCCACGATGTCGGAGCCAAAGCTCACCGTGTCGTTGGCGCTGTAACCCGACCCTTCGTCCACCACGTCGTGGCCATCACCACGGTTGAAGACGTAGACAGTCGCCGTGTTCTCGCCGATCAACACGTCATTGCCCGCACCCCCGGCCAGGGTTGCGGTGCCAGACCCCGTGCGCACATCGGCAATCACGTCGTCGCCGTCTGTTCCTTCTGTCGCCTTTTGCGCTACGTCTTGCGACGTCCACGCCGTGCCATCCGCAAACTCGACCCCGGCGACGCTGGTAGCGCCAACGTTCCACGGGTAGAACACACCGTTGATGGTGATCGAATCGCCGCTGTCCTTGATGGTGAAGACCGCGTTCATTCCCACGCGCCGCACCACCACGTCGTCTGCCGTGACACCGGGCTTGAACACCACTTTGTGTTCAGCCCAGCCCGTCACCAGGTCTTTGCCGTCGCCACGGCCAAACAGATAGGTATCCTGCCCGCCCTTGCCGTCGATGGTGTCGTTGCCGGCGCCGCCGTCAAAGTTGTCGTTGCTGTTGAAACCCACGAGGCGGTCGTTGGCCTCATCGCCGATCATCGTGTGCGCGAGGATGTCGGCCGTGCTCCAGACGGTGCCATCGTCAAAACGGATCTCGCGCAAGCTGAAGTTCGGATCCACCGGTGTGTCGTCTTCACTGCGCAGCACATAGAAATCCTTGACGGTCAGGGCATCCTGCGTACCACGGATCTGGATGTGCAGCGTGGTGCCTTCCCGCACCAGCTTCACGTCCCCAGGGCCCACGCCCCACTTCATCTCCACCGCGTTGCCGCCTCCGGCCACCAGCGGCCCACTGCCGGCCCTGCTGCTGTAGTAACTCGGCCACACGGCGTCCCTGGCCAGGACGTCCTTGCCGTCACCCAGGCCAAAACGGATCGTGTCGGCGCCATAGCCCGCGGACAAGAGGTCATCACCCGCGCCGCCATCCAGGATGTCGTCGCCGCCGCCGCCTATCAGCACGTCGTTGCCATCACCGCCAGACAGCGTGTCATCACCCGAATCGCCGTCGATCGTGTCGTCACCAGCGGCCCCGGAGATCTCGTTATCTTGGTAATCACCGGTGAAGGTGTCGCTCTGCGCGGTGCCGGACCAGGCAGCATTTCTGATGTCCGCCACATTCCACTGCGTACCGTCGGCAAAGTCAAAGCGCTCAATGGCATAGGCAGAGGCCGGTAGATACTGGCCATAGACGTAGTTGGGGCGATTGAAAAAGCCCTTGATGGTGACCTGATCACTCGTCCCCTTGATCACCGCCACTAGGTCATTGCCGCGCTGCGCCAGCTCCAGATCGTCGGCGCTTACGCCATCCTTGAGGCGCAGCACGTCTTCGTTCACGCCCCTGTCAATGTCGAGTATCGTGTCGCGCCCGTCGCCACGGCCAAACACGTAGACATCGCTGTCCTGATAGCTGGCGGCGTCAAACCTCCAGTAAGGCGACACGGGATTGCCTTGCGCATCCCATTGCCAAATCTGCGCATGGCCATAGAGGCTGTCATCTCCGGCACCGCCCTCGATCACGTCGTAGCCACCGCGCCCCACAATGATGTCGTTGCCAGCCCCGCCATTGAGGCGGTCTTCCCGGTCGCCCACCGGGGTGCCGATGATCACGTCATCGCCATCGGTGGGCATGGGTAGCGTCTGGCGGATGATCTCCGCAAAGCTCCACTGGCTGCCGTCGGCAAACACCAGGCGTACCGGGGCGGTGGATTGCTCTGCCCCCCAGTACCAGCCATTGGTATCCAACGTCAACGTCTCCCCTGTGGCGAGGATCGTCAGTCGGAAGCGCGTGTAATCCTCCGGAGTCAGCAGCTCCACGCTCACGTCCGCCGGGTTCAACCCACGCAGCACCACGGCGTTCTGCTCACCACGGTTCGCCAGACCATCGGCAATGGTGTCATGGCCCTGGCCGGCGCCCCAGAAGTAGGTATCGGTGCCCCATTGGCCACTGAGGTCGTCGTTGCCCTGCCCACCCACCAACTGGTCGTTGCCGTAGCCGCCCACCAGATTGTCATTGCCCTGGCCGCCGATGAGGATGTCGTCGCCGGAGCCGCCACTGAGCATGTCGTTGCCGGCCCGACCCACCAGCATGTCACTCTGATACGTACCATCCAGCCTGGCCGCATCTCCTGCCCCCCAGTCCCCGGCAAACTTGAGGCCCAGATAGCGAAGGGCTTCGGATTGGGCGTCATCCTGTGGCGCGCCTTCTAGCAGCTCGGACAACTGAGCCACTCCATCCCAGCCACTCTTGTCCAGCTCGCTGCGGCTAAAGCGGATGAACTCCGCCAAGTCCACCGCCGCCTGCGCCGGATTCTGGGCGGCCTTGGCCGCGAACGCAGCATCGACCGCTGAGAAATCCAGGTGTACGGTCCCGTTCGCCACCACGGCCCTCACTTGATCCAGCAACGCCTGTCCGGTGGACTGACGGTACAAGTGCTCGTAGATGCTGGATTTGAGCGCCGCGTATGCCTGGTCGAAGAACGTCATGCGCTCGGGCTCGATCTCCACCACGTAGTAGCTGTAGCCCTGCCATTGTTTGGTCACATCGTTCCAGTACGCGGCACTACGCGTGCGCACGTAGCGCTCCAGCAGGGTCTGGCCGGTGAACCGCTCCAGCGCCGTCATCTGGGCAAACTGGTCCGGCTGGTGCTTCGCGTACTGATCAATCGCATCCGCCGGCGTGGCGTTGTACCAACCTTTCAGCGTAACCGGGTTGCGGGCCTTGGCGTCTGGCAGGCTGCTGGTCGCGCCCCAGTCCTTGGCCAGCTGGCCCAGCATGGCCTGGCGCTGTTGTGCGGTTTCAGCCGCCTTGAAGCTGGCGACGCTCTGCTCCAGCGTGGCCGCCTGCGCCGTGCCCAGGCTCATGGCCTGACGCAAGTTGCGCACCAGGCCACTGCCACGCATCTGCGGCAAAACGGCGGCGGAAGCCGTCACCGCCGGATCATCCGTGAACTGACGGTAGAACGGGTTGGCCGACAGGTTGACGTTCTTCGCCGCCAGGGTGGCGGTACTGGTAGTGCCGTCGGCTGCCGTGACCGTACGGCTGTAGGTGCCTGTGCCGCCGCTGTCAGCCGTCAGGCTGATGCCGGTGATGCCTGCATCTGCCAGTGACTGCAGCTCATGGGCCTGGCTGATGCCGTCCTGGTTCAGGTCGCGCCAGACCTTCAGTTCTGCATAGGTGACGTCGTTCGCGTCGAACACGCCGTCGGCAGCGCCGTTGCCATCACGGTCCAGATCCGCCAAGGCGGCGAATCCGTTGGCCGCAATGCCACCGCTACCCACTCGGGTCTGATCGCCAAACAGTTCGCGCCCGCTGTCGATGGTGCCGTCGCCGTCGATGTCGCGCACCAGCAAGCCGTCGTCCGCCTTGACCCACTGGCTGCCGGTCTTGAGGGTGTCGGCGTTGTGGTCGAACAGCACGGTATGGTCCGACGACGTGAGTTCGACGCCGTCTCCATCCAGATCCAGCACCAGCGGGTCGCCACGGCGGAACCACGAAATGCCACCTGACACCCCGCCACCAACATCGGGCGAGACGCGCGGCCCGCCGGGAGGGTCATCGTCGTCGTCATCCTCATCCTTGTCACGAAGGCGTATGCCCAGGTAGCCGCCGTCTTCCGCCGCCTCAAGATCAAAATCGCGAATGATGGTCAGGCTGTCCGGTTGGCCCTGCTGCACGATGATCAGTTCACCCGTGCCCTCATTGAACACATAGGTGATGGTCTTGTCATCGGACTTCCAGGAGTTGGAGCCCTCCTTTTCCCCGCCGGTAAAGACGATGCCCTTGTCGGTGCGCACATGGCCCTCACCCGCTTCATCGTCCTTGATGTAGTCGATACCATTGCCGACGACGTAGGTGTCATCGCCAGCCCCACCAGAGAGTTGGTCCTTGCCGGCACCGCCTTCCAGGCGGTCGTCGCCGAGGTCGCCGTCCAGTTCGTCGTCGCCGGTGCCGCCGTACAGCTTGTCGGAGCCCATGGCGCCGTACAGCTTGTCATTGCCGCGGTCTCCCCACAGGGCATCGTTCAGCTCACCACCGGTGAATTCGTCAGCGCCTTCGTTACCGATGAAGATCTGCGTCTTCAGCTGATTGAGGGCTTCACTGATCGAGCCACTTCCGGTCGCAACGTTCCACTGCGAAAAATCGTCGGGATTGATGCTCGGTTCACGCTTGGAATGATTGAGAGCTGCCTGCCGAATCAGATAGTTATCCAACCAGACAGTCACGTAGTTGTTTGCTCTGCTTTCCGCTACCTGCAGCTCATCTCCTCTGGCTGTTGTGTACTGAAGTATCCCGCCTGCGGAATTAACAAACTCTTGGCCCGCATAATTGTTGCTTTGCCAGTAGTACCACTCTATTCCTTGGGCGATTATTGCATCTTGCGCTGCTTGGCTCAGGCCAGCGCAGTTGGTGCCGAGCGTTTGCATATCAGAACCGAACTTTGAGAGCTTGGTATTGCCGCTTTGCTCGCCCCGAATGAGATCGATCAGGAAGTTTGGCGTGGAGCTGGTCCCTGTATTAAAGGCATAAAGGTTCTCCGCCATAACCATAGGCAGTATCCGTTCAGAAGCTAAGCTAGCTGTTCTGAACGATGGGCTCATGTCCGCCGCTACATACAACGCCATGGAATGCAGTTGAACCATGCTCAAACCAGAGCCCCCTACCGTCATCGGAGTCTGGCTTGCTGAGATGGTGGGCCATGCAGCGCGGGCAATTTGCAGCGCTTCGCCTTGAAGGAAAAATCCCTGCACATTTTGTTCGCGTGTGGCGAAGTTCAGTATTTCGTTGTAGCCTAAAAAAGCACCCAGGTCACGGCCTTCTAAGGCTAGGGCGGCTTTAGTAGTCAGTACAAGCAGTGGATTGCGTGCCGTCAGCTCAAACGGCGCTTCATCAAATACCACAGCTGGCCGGTCAAACCAAACAGCCAAAATTGAAGCCAACCCCCCCCCCCAGACTGTGCCCCGTGAATGTGATGTTGGCGCCATACTGGTCTCTCGCCCGCAAATACACCAATGCGGCTGCCGTCGCTTGAGGAGAACCTATCCCTGCCCCATTGCCAAGATTGCTTGCCCAATCAATGCCTTCGTTGGTGCCCGTATAACTCACCACGACTTCACCGCTGGGGCTACGGAAGACTCCATATGAGAACCCGAATACGTTGTCGGTTGCGAGTTCAAGCACTTCCCAGCCTTCGGGCCGTTGGGGGCGGTTTGTCGGTCTAAGCGCAACCTCATATACGTAAAGTGACAATATTGCGTAATCTAGTTTTGCAGCCATTTCTTACTCCCTATTTCCGGCAATCATCAAATCTGTGAGTGGGCTCAATTCGAGCCAAGTATGGCGACTTAATCGACATCGTCATGTCCATGGCCGTTCGATCGCTTGATGTATAGCGTGACTTCATCTTGTCGATAGCCTCACGCTCCGCCATCAAGTTGCGGGGCAAGTTGAACAACCAAGGTTCAATATTGGACTGCCACGACCACTCTTTTCCATCAGCTTGCGGCACAAACTGGACGTAGTAAGGTATCGTGCAGCGATAGCCATGCTTCGAGTCCCAGTTCTTTAGGGCCGCCTCCGCTACCAACACTGGATGTTTTGTCATCGGAGAAATTGCCAGAACCATTAACCCTGCATCCCCAACATACCAATAATTTTTCCCGTTCCATTTAAACGAAATTTCCTCGGTCCAGTCTGGCCGATAGGCTAAATCCAAGGGGTTGCCGCCACCACCTTTAACCTTGTAGATAACCTCGCGCTTCACCAAAATCGTTTCACCCACGTTCAGCGGCACTTCCTCCTCCCAAGTCACCGTTCGAGAACAGCCAACAAGCAGCACTCCAGCGAGCACGAATGCTGACCAGAGAGTTAAGCTCTTAATGAGCGTCTGCAATTTCATTTCTCCCTCCCCGCTTCCTGTAACGTTTTGCTGACCGGCGACAGCAAATACTCCAGCACCGTCCTCCGCCCCTGATTTACCTCCGCTACCACCTGCATGCCCGCCCCCACACTCAGGGCCTGCCCACTCGGGCTCTTGAGCTGCTGCTGGTTCAGTGCAATGCGCGCCTTGTACGTCGCCATCGTTGAAGCCGGGTTGTCACCGTTGCTCGTTCCGCCGGCCCCGCCCTGCTGCCCCACGCCCTTGGCCGGCCCCATCTCCGTGGCATCCGCGCTGATGAGCACCACCTCACCTGTCAGCAGGCCGTATTTCTGAAACGGAAACGCCGCAAGCTTGACCTGGGCCTTCTGCCCCACCTGCACAAAGCCGATGTCTTCGTTCTTGATGGCCACGTCGGCAAACAGTTTTTCGTCGCGCGGCACCAGGGTCATGAGCACGCTGCCCGGTTGCACCACGGCGCCTTCGGTGGTGGTGGCCAGGTCTTTGACGGTGCCGGCCTGCGGGGCGCGCAGCTCCATCAACCCTTCGCGGTAGATGCTCTTGTCCAGGTTGGGGCGCAGTTGCTGGATGCGCGCGCGCAGCTCCGCCAGTTCTTTTTGCAGGTCGCTTTGGTAGCTGCTGCGTATCTGGCTGATCTTCTTGTGCTGGGCTTCGATGGTGGCGGCCAGGGCGGCCACGGTGGCGTGCTGGGCATCCAGGTCTTTTTCTTTCTCCAGGGCCTCGCGCTGTTTTTCGGCAGCGACGATGTTGCCGACGAAACCCTCTTTCTCCAGATCGCTGTAGGCCTTGGCGGTTTTGGTATAGCTGGGCAGGGTCTGGTGCAGCTTGCTGAGTGTTTGCTGGGCGCTCTTGTGTTCGCCTTCGGCCTTACGCAGCAGGGCCTGCTCCTGGTCCAGCATGTCGGCCAGGGCACGGCGCCGCGCCAGCATCTGGCCCTGGATCTGCGCGTAGAGTTGGGCATCGTCAGCGGGCATCAGCTTCATGGGCTGCTGGCCCAGCTCGGCCTGGATGCGCCGCTCTTGCATGAGCTGCTGGGCCAGGTCTTGCGCCACACCGGCCTTGTCGGCCTGGGTTAGCGTGGGGTCCAGCCGCACCAGCACCTGGCCTTCCATCACCACGTCACCTTCTTTCACCAGGATCTTCTTGACCACACCGGCCTCGGCCGGCTGCACGATTTTCACCAGGGTCTGCGGCACCAGCTTGCCTTCGGCCGTGGCCACGATGTCGAGCTGGCCGATGGCGGCCCACACGATCAGCAACAACACCAGCACCGACACCACCCACAGCACCAGACGGCCGATGTGCGGCGGGACGTCGCTCTGGATCAGGTGCAGCGGGTCGTTCCAGCTGGGGCCGGCGGAGCTTGGCGCGGAGGCTGTGAACTGGGCGGCCTGCTTGGCATCGGCTGCCGGTAAGGCGATAACCGTCATGATTTGATGCCTCCGGTGTGCAGGTGTGCCGCGGCAGCCAGATCGGCCACATTGCCGGCGGCATGGGCTGCCGCGCTGGTGGCGCCACTGCGTGCCTCGGGCTTGGCCGCTTGGCCAGCCTGCGGCGGTGTGCCGCCCACCCGCTCCAGCCCGTTGGCCGTGAGCTGGAACAGCACATCCACCTTCAGGCCACGCGGCAGGCCGTGGGTGATGAAGAGCATGGTGACCTTGCCATGCAAGGCGTTGATGGTCTTGGCGAACTGCTCGGCGGTGGGGCCGTCCAGTGCGCTCGTGGCTTCGTCGAACACCAGGATCCTGGGGCGCTTGAGCATGGCGCGTGCAATGGCGATGCGCTGGCGCTGGCCGCCCGAGAGACCGGCGCCGCGCTCGCCGATCTGGGTCTGGTAACCGTCGGGCAGGGCTTCGATGACGCTGTTGACTTCGGCCAGCTTGCAGGCGGCCACAATGTGCTCAAAGTTGGCCTGCGGGTTGGCCATCTGCAGGTTGTCCAGGATGGTGCCGGAGAACAGCGTGGTTTCCTGCGGCACCACGCCAAAGTGGCTGCGCAGTTCGTTGGCGGAGAGGTTGGCGATGTCCACCCCGTCGATCTTGATGCGGCCTTCGCTGGGCTGGTAGAAGCCCTGCAGCAGCTTGGCCAGGGTGCTCTTGCCGCTGCCGGACGGGCCCATGATGGCCACGGTCTGCCCGGGCTGGATTTGGGCATGCAGGTTCTTGTACAGCAGGGGCAGCTTGTCGGAATAGCGGAAGGCGAGGTTTTCGATTTCGATGCCGCCCTGGCCGGTGTGCAACCTTCGGGGTTGCAGGGAGTAGGGCTCGGTGGGGGCGTTCATCAGGTCGCCCAGGCGCTGCACCGAGAGGTGCGCCTGCTGGAACTGCTGCCACAGGCCCACCAGGCGCAACATGGGCTGCGAGACCTTGCTGGCAAACATCTGGAAGGCCACCAGCATGCCGATGGTGAAGGCCGTGTCGTGCATGACCATCCAGGCGCCCACGCCCAGCACCAGCAAGGTCATTACCTGTTCCAGCATTTGCGAGAAGCTGTTGTAGGTGTTGGCCAGCTGCTTGGTGGCAAAGTTGGCGGTGAGCGCGGTGGCCAGGTAGCCGCGGTAGCGGCTGTTGAGCTGCGGCTCCAGTTGCAGGGACTTGACGGTCTCCATGCCGGCCACGTATTCGGTAATGAACGCCTGGTTGCGCGCGCCCATCTGGAACTGCTCTTGCAGGCGCTGCTGGAACACAGGCGCCACGAGCAGGCTGGTAATAACAATCACGCTCAGGATGCCCAGCACGATGGCGGTGAGCGTGACGCTGTAGTACAGCATGATGCCCACGAAGATCAGCAGGAAGGGCAGATCGAGGATAAGCGTGACGGCCGTGCTGGCGATGAACTCGCGGATGGTTTCCACACCATGCAGGCGGGCAGAGATGACGCCCGTGGGCCGGTGCTGGAAATACATGGGCGGCAGCTTGAACAGGCGTTCGAACACGGCCGCGCCCAGCACGGCATCGACCCGGTTGCCGGTGTGCAGCACCAGGTACTGGCGCAACCAGCTCAGCACGGCCGAGAAGATGACGAAGGCCGTCATGCCGATGATGATGACGACCAGGGTGCTCTGGGTGCGGTGTACCACCACCTTGTCGATGATGGTCTGCGTGAACAGGGGCATGGCCAGTGCCAGCAGCTGGATGACCAGCGAGGCGAGCAGGATTTCCTGCCAGATGCGCTTGTGCTTGAGCAGTTCGGGCACGAACCAGCTGAAACCGAAGCGGCGGCCGGGCACTGCCGCGGCGTCCGGGTCTTCCCCGGGCTGGACTTTGGTGGTCAGCTGCAGCGCATGGCCGTGGTAGCGCGTTTGCAGATCGGCCAGCGTGACGGTGCGCGGAGCCTCGTCGCCCGGCTCCATGATCAGCGCCTGGGCGTGGTCGGCCTGGAGCACCAGGGCGGGACAGCTGGCGGCAGGCGGCGCCTGCCTGTCGCTCGCAAGCGAGGATGCCGGCGCGGCGGCCGCGGCGTCTGCGGCAGCGTGGGGCTGGGCCGGGACCGGCTGCGGCCTGAGCCAGAGCAGCAGGGGGAAGGTCTGCGCGTGCAGCCTGGGCAGCTTGAGCTTGCGTGCCTGAGCCGCCACACCGAGTGCGTCGAGCGCGCTGGTCAGGGCGCCAACGTCATGCGGGGCCGGGTGCTGCTGCAGCAGCAAATCGCGCTGGACCGGGCGACGCAACAGCGCGCATGCGGCTTCTACGGCCCAGACGAAGCCCTTCGGATCAATTTCTTGTTGTCTTGGCAAATCGCGTCTGCCCGCTCAGCGGACAGCCCTCCCGGATATTTTTCCTGGATACTAGCGACGGCCGCTCTTCGCGGCCATCCCCCAAAAGGGGGATGCAGGGAGAACCCTGGTGACGTCGCCATAACGAGATGAAGCACATCCTGTCCGATTTCGCGCCCTTGTCGGAGCCGCCGCAAGGCTCTCACTGGCATAGCTACGCGCGTTTCTGGAATAGTCTGGACTCACCTCTGAGGCCTCATCGCGACGATATTTCCATCTACGCGGATGAACTGGGCGCCGACTCCAGCACGTTGTTGCTGGGCGTCACACCAGAAATTGGTGTACTGAATCTGACGGGCATCGCAGTCGACAACAACGTCTCGATGATTCAGGCTGTCTGGCCCAACCGGCCGGACTGGCGTGTTGTTTCTGGAGATTGGCTGAATCTGCCGCTGCAGTTGGGCGCGGTGTCGCAGGCCGTCGGCGACGGGTCCCTGTGTCTGCTGCGCTACCCGCACGATTACCGTCGGCTGTTTGCAGAATTGAAGCGGGTGATGCGCCCGCCCGGCAAGCTCGTTCTACGGCTCTTTGTCGCGCCGCTTGTGGCCGAAACGCCGGACCGGGTCAAGCACGAAGTGCTGACGGGCAAGGTTCAGAGCTTCCATGCACTGAAGTGGCGTCTGGCCATGTCGCTGGCAGCCTCCGGCGACGGTGTGCATGTTCATGTCGGGAGCCTGCTGGCGACGGTCAACGCCCTGTTTCCTGACCGCCAGGAGCTGTTGTGTCGTACCGGCTGGTCCGGCGACGTCTTCGACACGGTTGACGTCTACAGCGGGTCGGACGCCGTGTTGAGTTTCCCCACATTAGACAAACTGGACGGGCTGCTCAGGCACGAGTTCGAGACCGTACGCTATCGGCACGGTGCCTACGAACTGGCCGAGCGCTGCCCGATCGCCATCGCAGAAGGCATGCGCGCGCCATGACCATCCCTCTGGCCGAACTTCTGGGCCATTTCTCGGTATCCGAGCGACTCCCTCCACCCGAGCTCGAGCGGCGACAGATGGTGCAACTCCGCCGCCTGCTACAGCATTTCAACCAGCAGTCCCCGTGGTTTGCCGCGCGGTTGCAGCATTGCGGCCTGACAGTCGACGAGGTGACAGGCTCCTACGCAGCCTTCAGAGCGTTCCCGCTGACGTCGCGCAAAGACATACAGGCGGCGGGGGAATCCTTCGGCGCAACGGAGGTGCCCAAAACGCACGCACCGGTGGTCACACACAAGAGTTCAGGGTCTACCGGCGAACCGGTGAGCGTCAGACGCACCGCCCTGAATCATCTTTTTTGGCGGGGTGCCACCGTGCGTGATCACCTATGGCACGCGCGCGATGCACAAGGAACCCTAGCCGCGGTGCGCGCGAATCTGACACACCCCACCAAGGCGAACGCCTGGGGCCCTCCGGTCAGCGAGATGTTCGCAACGGGCCCTGCCTATGGCATCCCCAGCAGCACGGATATCACGGCCATGATCGACCTCCTGCGCGAGGCTCAGCCGGACTATCTGCTGGTCTATCCAAGCATTTTGATGGCCATTCTGAATGATTGGCCAGGCATTCGGGACGATCTGCGGTCGCTGCGGCAGATCAGAACGATAGGCGAGACTGTCAGCGACGAGCTGCGCCAGCGCACGCTGCAGCAAACCGGGACTCCCCTGGTGGACATCTACAGCGCGGAGGAAGTCGGAACGGTGGCTATCCAGTGCCCACAGGGTGAGCTGTATCACACCATGGCCGAGTACCTCAGAGTTGAAGTCTTGCGGCCCGACGGCACGCCGTGCTCGGCCGGCGAGGTTGGCCGGGTGGTCGTCACCGACCTGTACAACTATGCCAGCCCCATCATCCGCTACGAAAACGGAGATTACGCCGAGGTTGGAGACCGCTGCGCTTGCGGCAGAAGCCTCCCGACGCTCAGGCGCATCCTGGGTCGCGAACGCAATATGGTCAAGCTGCCGGACGGTCGCCGCTATTGGCCCACAACCGGGTTTCGTGAGTTCTCGACCGTGGCCGACGTGCGTCAGTACCAGTTTGTGCAGACGTCGCTGCATGGCATCGAGGTTCGTCTTGTCGGCGCTCGGGGCCCGCTGAACCCATCCGAAGAACACGCACTCGGCCAAGTCATCAGTCGCTGGATAGGGCATGCCTTCGACTACCGCTTTGTCTACTTTGAAGGCCAGATTCCGCGCCAGAAATCAGGCAAGTTCGAGGAGTTCGTGTGCGAGATCTGAGGCTCGCGAACTTCCGTCGAACGGCGAGGGCTAGGTTGCATAGGCCCGCCGTTGGTCCAAGAGACGCGGGCCGTCCAGACACTGCGCGAGCAAGTCAATGTCGCGCGGCACGACTCCCGCCTCCTCGAAGTGGGCCCGCCAGCCATGGAGCTCCCGGCACACCTCGCCAATGACAGTCTGGGCCGCCACCTGGTCCAGGCCAAAGGACCGGCACTCCGACAGCGCGTTCTCCAGCGTGGACTCGGTGCCGCGCGCGCCCACCCGCATCTGCTGGTAGCCCAGGCCTTGGGCAGACGGCAAGACATCGAATGCTTCCGACAGCTCATAGCCACCGTCCACGCCGCGGACCAGGGCATGATTCTTCTCGTGGTCGTCGGTGTTGTCGATGAGGATGTTGAAGACCATGCGGCGGAACAATTCGGCCTGCTGGGCGCGGATCTGCTCCGGCCGGCCTAGCCGCCGGATCAGCTGAGCCAGTTCGGGATAGCCCAGTTCCTCCCCTGCGGCACGCAGGGCCACATGCGCCGAGACGACATGCAGACGCTGCCCGGCACGCCGGTCAAAACGACATACGGCCACCGCGTGGCCTCCGGGCACCGGTAGCGCCCTCGTGGGCGCGACGCGGATGCCGCAGCGGGCCGCCAGCCGCATGGCGGCATGCTCGATCAGCGGTGCATCCATCTCCGCGCTGTCGGCGAACTTGACCACCCATTGCGCGCCCTCCATCTGCATGAGCGACTTCGGACGCATGCCGCCGAACGATGCGCCGGGCCGCAACAGGCGAGCCTGGCTCTCCGGGATCTTGTCGCCGGCCAGCAGCCGCTGCACCGCCTCATGCATCTGCGTCAGGCCGTCGAACACCGGGATCGGTCCGCGCCAATGCGGCTCATAGGCTTGCGCATCGAGTGACACACCGAGTGCGCCGAACCGGTCGTCGCCGGCGAAGTACAGGAATTCCAGCAAGGACAGGCGGGGCGGGCGATCGATCAGCCGGATGACGCGCTCGCCCCAGCGGTCGGGTCGCGCGTCGTCCACGGCACCGGCGGCACTATCGCGCTCGCGGGGGAGAAACAGACCGGAATGCAGCGGCAGGTCTTCGCTCAATGCAAAGCCTCCCTCGCCACGCGCCAGCCACCCGGGGGCGTATTCCAATGCCACTTTGCGGCCACTGTCGGCCAACAGGATGACGCCGATCAAGCGGGGGCGAGCCGGATCGTCCAACCACCAGAGACTCATGCGATCCTGCGGCTGGTAGTCAGCCATGGTCAGACTCCGTGCCGCGGCTTGCGGGTGCGCGTGGTTTGCGCTTGCTCTTGAGGGCCTGGATATCCAGCTCCAGCGCGCCCAGATCATGCGGGGGCGCGGCCACTTCCGCCAGGGCCCGGTGCTGCCCCATCAACCACAAAGCCGTGGCATAGACCCCCATGCCCACCGCAGGGTCACCCTTTTCCATGCGCACCAGCGTAGGCACCGACACGCCCATGCGGCTCGCGCGCGCCCGCAGCGATTCACCGCGCCGTTGCCGCGCCAGGGCCAGATGCTCCCCCAACTCGTGGAGGGCACGGACGACCGAAGAAGGCAGCTGCTCAGCCGCTGCGGCGCTTTTTGGCATAACACAAGATTACACGTAAATGCAATTTAGTGCAATCTTGTGTATACACGCTATGCGGACGAACGCTCCAGCAAGGCCGCCGCCCCGAAGCCCTGCGCCTTCGCCGGCGTACCGCCGCGACGGATGGACACGGCGCAGTACTTGAACTCCGGGATCTTGCCGAACGGATCCAGCGCGGCGTTGGTCATCAGGTTGGCCGCGGCCTCGTAGTAGGCAAACGGGATGAACACCGCGCCGCGCGGCGTGCCGTCGTCGCGCCGCAGGTGGATGGCCACCTGGCCGCGGCGCGAAGCCACGGTGACCACGTCGCCCGGCTGCAGACCCAGTTCGGCCATGTCGGCACCGCACATGGAGGCGGTGGCGATCGGCTCGATGGAATCCAGCACGCCGGAGCGGCGCGTCATGCTGCCGGTGTGCCAGTGTTCGAGCTGGCGGCCCGTGATGAGCACGAAGGGATAGGCCGCGTCCGGGCGCTCGTCGGCCGGGATGATGTCGGCCGGCACCAGCTTCACGCGGCCGTCAGCGGTGGGGAAGTCGTCGATGAAGACCGTGGGCTGGCCCGGGTCGTCGGCACTCAGGCACGGGTAGGTGACGCTGGACTCCTTGAGCAGCCGCTCCCAGGTGATGCCCGAGATGGCAGCGTGCATGGCCTGGCGCATTTCTTCGTACACCGCAGCCACGCCATCGCTTTCGCCGGCGTAGTTCCAGTTCAGGCCCATGCCCTTGGCAATCTGCTGCAGGATCCACAGGTCAGGCTTGGCCTGGCCGGGCGGGTTCACCGCCTTTTTGCCCAGTTGCACCATACGGTCAGTGTTGCTGACGGTGCCGTCCTTTTCAGGCCAGGCGGTCGCGGGCAAAACCACGTCGGCCAGCCAAGCGGTTTCGGTCATGAAAATGTCCTGCACCACCATGTGCTCTAGGGATGCGAGCGCGTGGCGTGCATGGTTCAGGTCAGGATCGCTCATGGCGGGGTTCTCACCCATGATGTACATGCCGCGCACCTTGTGCGGGTCGCTGTCATCGGCCAAGGCCTTGTGCATGATTTCCACCACGGTGTAGCCGGGCTGGTCGTCGAGCTTGGTATTCCAGAAGTCCTCAAACCAGGCGTGGGCTGCCTTGTTGGTGACGCGCTGGTAGTTGGGGAACATCATGGGAATCAAACCGGCGTCGCTGGCGCCCTGCACGTTGTTCTGGCCACGCAGCGGGTGCAGACCGGAACCCGGTTTGCCGATCTGGCCGGTCACGGTGACCAGCGCGATCAGGCAGCGTGCGTTGTCGGTCCCGTGCACGTGCTGGCTTACGCCCATGCCCCACAGAATCATGGCGCCCTTGGCCTTGGCAAATTCACGGGCCACTTCGCGCAGGGTTTGCGCAGGCACGCCGCAAATGGGCTCCATGGCTTCGGGGCTGTAGCCCTTGACGTTCTCTCGAAGTGCTTCGTAGTTGCTTGCGCGCTTGGCGATGAAGTCCTGGTCTGCCAAGCCTTCTTCAATCACCACATGAATCAATGCATTGAGCATGGCCACATCGGTGTCAGGCTTGAACTGCAGGGTGCGCCAGGCGTGCTTGCCGATGTCGGTAATGCGCGGGTCTGCCAACACGATCTTGGCGCCCTTCTTGGACGCGTTCTTCATCCAGGTAGCAGCCACCGGATGGTTGGCCGTGGGGTTGGAGCCGATCACAAAGATCAGGTCCGAGTGCTCCACGTCATTGACCTGGTTACTCACCGCGCCAGAGCCCACACCTTCAAGCAGCGCCGCCACGCTGGAGGCGTGGCACAGGCGTGTGCAATGGTCGACGTTGTTGCTGCCAAAGCCGGTGCGCACCAGCTTCTGGAACAAATAGGCTTCTTCGTTACTGCCCTTGGCAGAACCGAAACCAGCCAACGCCTTGTTACCGTAGGTGTCGCGCAGGCCGCGCAACTTGCCGGTTGACAAGGCCAAGGCTTCTTCCCACGTCGCTTCACGGAACACCTCAGACCAGTCGGAAGAATCGCGATTCAGCTTGTTGAGCATCTCGGGATCTTTGGAGACGCCGGGCCGGCGAATCAGAGGCACAGTCAAGCGCTGGGGGCTATGTGCGTAATCGAAGCCGAAGCGGCCCTTGACGCACAAGCGGTTGTGGTTGGCAGGGCCATCGCGCCCATCCACACTCACGATGACGCCGTCTTTCACGTTGTAAGTCAACAAGCAGCCCACGCCACAGAACGGGCATACCGAGTCGACTTTTTTGTCGACCACTTGGGTGCCGATGTGGGACTTGGGCATCAACGCGCCGGTCGGGCAGGCCTGCACGCATTCACCACAGGCCACACAGGTGCTGTCAGCCATGGGGTCATTCAGGTCGAACACGATCTCGGCATGGGCGCCTCGATTGGCGTAGCCGATCACGTCATTCACCTGCTCTTCGCGGCAGGCGCGCACACAGCGGTTGCACTGGATACAGGCATCCAGATTGACAGCCATGGCGGGGTGAGACACATCCGCCTTGGGTTGCTCGCGTCGCAAGGCTTTGAGTTCGGGGCGCACAGACACATCCATGCGCGCAGCCCAAGCGCTCAGCTCGCCGTGCTGTTGTGATGCATCAGGGGTGGCTGCTGCCGAATCATTCCACTTGTAGCCCTCATCCGGCATGTCGGAGAGCAGCACTTCCAGCACCATCTTCTGGCTTTTGACGGCGCGCTCACTCTTGGCCTGCACTTCCATACCGGCGGTGGCGCTGCGGCAGCAGCTGGGGGCTAGCGTGCGCTCGCCCTTGATCTCCACCACGCAGGCGCGGCAGTTGCCGTCTGCGCGCAGGCCGTCCTTGTAGCAAAGATGGGGAATGTCTATGCCATGGCGCTTGGCGGCCTTGAGAATGCTTTCACCCTCGAAGGCAACGACGGTTTGCTGGTCCAGCTTGAATTCAACGGTTTGCGGCATGACTTCCGCAGGCTTGGCAATGGCATTCATGTCAGGACACCTCGTGGGCAAAATATTTTTGAACGCAACGCACCGGGTTCGGGGCCGCCTGGCCCAGACCGCAGATGGAAGCATCAGTCATCACCGCGTTCAAGTCTTCCAGTGTGGTGTGGTCCCACACGGGCGATTCCATCAGCGTAGCGGCCTTGGCCGTGCCTACGCGGCAGGGCGTGCATTGACCACAACTCTCGTGGGCATAAAAACGCATCATGTTCAAAGCGGCATCGCGCGCCTTGTCGTGCTGGCTCAGCACGATGACCGCAGCCGATCCGATGAAGCCGCCATGCGGCTGCAAGGTGTCAAAGTCGAGCGGCACATGCGACAAGCTGGCCGGAAAAATACCACCGGATGCGCCGCCCGGCAGATAGGCATACAGGTTGTGCCCGTCGAGCATGCCGCCGCAGTATTCGTCCACCAGCTCAGCCACCGAAATGCCGGCAGGCGCCAGCTTCACGCCGGGGAACTTGACGCGGCCGCTGACGCTGAATGAGCGCAGGCCCTTGCGACCGTTGCGGCCGAAACTGCTGAACCAGGAGGCGCCCTTTTCCACAATGTCTCGCACCCAGTACAGGGTCTCGAAGTTGTGCTCCAGGGTGGGACGACCGAACAGGCCCACCTGGGCGATATAAGGCGGGCGCATGCGGGGCTCGCCGCGCTTGCCCTCGATGCTTTCGATCATGGCAGACTCTTCGCCGCAAATGTAGGCACCCGCGCCACGACGCAGTTCAATGACGGGCAAGGGGCACGGCGGGTTGGCCTGCAGCTTGGCAATCTCGGTTTCCAGAATGGCACGGCAGCCGTGGTACTCGTCCCGCAGGTAGATGTAGCAGGCGGTCGTACCGACCACTTGAGCCGCCACCAACAGACCTTCCAGAAAGCGGTGCGGATCGCGCTCGAGGTAGGTACGGTCTTTGAACGTGCCGGGCTCACCTTCGTCAATGTTCACGGCCATCAGGCGGGGGGCAGGCTGATCGCGAACGATGCGCCACTTGCGTCCGGCCGGAAAACCGGCTCCACCCAGACCTCGCAGGCCGGAATCTTCCATGGCCTTGATGACGGACTCGGCGTCCTGTGTACCCTGGCTCAGGGCGGCGGCCAGCGCGTAGCCTCCCTTGGCCTTGTAGGTGTCGTATCCGGTGTAGCCGGGGGCTA
>JACCDS010583530.1_pt1 | contig 33142 bp, 28 predicted proteins | sample 7446441 | NCBI WGS metagenome assembly JACCDS01 (sample SAMN15323445, study PRJNA562643) | freshwater metagenome | isolation source: river surface water | place: USA:Blue River Watershed | collected 2017-08-17
AGAAAACTTCGCATTCTCAGGTGGTGTGCAGGGATTTGTTCAATACATCAACCGGGCTAAGACCACGCTTCATCCCAGTGTTTTTTATGTCAGCGGGGAAAAAGACAACGTTACCGTTGAGGCTGCATTGCAATGGAATGATAGTTACAACGAAAATGTCCTTTGTTTTACGAACAATATTCCACAACGTGATGGCGGCACTCACTTAACCGGCCTACGAGCGGCCATGACACGGGTGTTGAATAAGTACATTTCAGAATCCGATCTTGCGAAAAAAGCAAAAGTTGAGACATCCGGGGATGACATGCGTGAAGGCTTGACGTGTGTCTTGTCGGTAAAAGTCCCAGAACCTAAGTTTTCATCTCAGACCAAAGATAAATTAGTGTCAAGCGAGGTTCGACAGCCAGTCGAGGATGTTGTCGGAAAAGCACTAGAAGAATTTTTGCTTGAACACCCATCCGAAGCCAAGATTATTTGCGGAAAGATCGTAGAAGCTGCTCGCGCGCGGGAGGCTGCCAGAAAAGCACGTGAAATGACCCGTCGTAAAGGTGTGCTGGATTCGTTTGGACTGTCTGGAAAGCTTGCCGATTGCCAAGAACGCGATCCCGCGAAAGCAGAACTCTATCTTGTTGAGGGCGATTCTGCGGGGGGATCAGCGAAACAGGGTCGCGATCGTAAATTTCAGGCGATCTTGCCGCTTAAAGGCAAGATTTTAAATGTTGAGAAAGCCCGGTTCGACAAACTCTTAGCATCGCAAGAGATCGTGACGCTCATCCAGACCCTAGGCACAGGAATTGGGAAAGAGGACTACAACCCGGAGAAGTTGCGCTATCACCGCATCATTATCATGACCGATGCCGATGTAGATGGCTCCCATATTCGCACTCTCTTATTGACCTTCTTTTACCGACAGATGCCCGAATTGATTGAACGGGGCTATGTGTATATCGCCCAGCCCCCTCTTTACAAAGTTAAATACGGTAAAGAAGAACGTTACATCAAAGACGACACTCAGATGCAAGAGTATCTGTTAAGTCTTGCCCTTCAAGATGCCCATGTTCAAGCGCCCGGTGGTGGACCACTTTCACAAGAATTATCGTTACTCGCCAAAACCTACCTTTCTGCCAATAGCATTATTTCTCGGCTATCAAAAATTATTGATGAACAGGTCCTGCGAGGGTTGTTGGACGGCTTAACCATCGATTTTTCATCCTCTTCTGCTGCCACAAAAAGCGCTGAACTTTTGCAGAAATGGATGAATACACAACAGCCGACCTCGTCAAATGTTGGCGAGCACCAAGTAAGGGTACTGGCTGAATTTGACACGCCAACCGAATCCTGGCGATTGAGAGTAGAGCGCATGCATCACGGCAACGTGCGCCTGTCCACCCTCGACGAGGATTTTGTGAACACCGAGGATTACCGATCGCTTACTGAAGCGGCCAAATTGTTAAAAAGCGCAGTGCCATCAGGAACAGTGGTCTCGCGTGGCAAAGGCGAACACGTTAAATCATCACAAGTCCGTCATTTTGGAGAGGCGATGCAATGGCTGCTCCATGAGGCCGAACGGGGCATTTCAAAGCAACGGTACAAAGGCCTCGGTGAGATGAACCCAGAACAGCTCTGGGAAACCACCATGAATATCGAGTCACGGACATTGCTTCAAGTCAAGATTGAAGATGCTATTGCTGCAGACGGAATTTTCACAACGCTTATGGGTGAAGAAGTCGAGCCCCGTCGACAATTTATTGAAGACAATGCCTTACGTGTCGCGAATCTCGATGTCTAGGATCAGCTGTGTCCGCTGATCTCTCAGATCAGCTTGTAGTGGCCCTTTCCAGCAGGGCCCTTTTCGATTTTGAGGAAGAAAATCGGATTTTTGAACAATCCGATGACCGTGCTTATATGCGGCTTCAAAATCAAAGGCTCCAAGTGCCTGCTAACCCCGGTGTGGCATTTCCATTGGTTCGGAAACTTTTGGCGTTCAACACGCCAACCCAGCAGCGTGTCGAAATTGTTGTGTTGTCACGTAATGATCCTGTATCCGGTTTACGTGTCTACAATTCCGCACAACAACACGGTCTGCCTATTCAGCGTGGCGTTTTTACACGAGGGCGATCTCCTTACCGTTATTTGAAGTCATTAGGCGCCCATCTGTTTTTGTCAGCTAACGGCTCGGACGTGGAACAGGCACTGCAGGCGGGTTATCCGGCCGCCCATGTCTACCCCCATTCCGCAAAATCCGTCGAAAACTTCCCCAATGAGCTTCGTATAGCCTTTGACGGTGATGCGGTGTTGTTTAGTGACGAGGCAGAACGCGTGTATCAAAAAGAAGGTCTGGATGCCTTTGTTGCTCACGAAATTCAGCGGGCGGACACGCCATTACCGCCGGGCCCATTTCAGCCGTTACTCTTGGCTTTGCATCGATTGCAGCAAGAGACACGCGATAACCCTTCGATGCGGTTACGAACCGCATTGGTGACTGCCCGGTCCGCTCCTGCCCACGAACGGGCGGTTCGGACCTTGATGGAATGGAATATCGAAATCGATGAAGCCATGTTTTTGGGTGGTCTGAACAAAGGTGATTTTTTAAAAGAATTCGAGCCCGACTTCTTTTTTGACGATCAGACTCGCCATTGTGAAGCCGGTGCGGCTGCTGGCCCGACAGGCCACGTTCGATCGGGAATTACGAACGAATAACCTATGCGCACTGTGCCCTTCGTCGTGGGATAAGAAGACTACAGCTTTGGGTTTAGGCAGCTTTTTTCTTGGCAGCGGTTTTTTTAGCCCCTGCTTTTGAACCTGCAGCTTTAGGTGCGCGGGCCTCAAATTCAAAACCAATCTTTCCTTCGGGCGTTTTCACCAGGTACGCCTTAAACTTTCGACGCGTTCGATTGGATACAAAGCCATCCAGAAGATCTGTTTTACCGGTTGAAAGAAGCTTACGTACCTGCTCTTGAGTGATGGTTTGCTGCAGCACCATCATGCCGGTTCTGAAATCACACGACGGGGTTGGACCCACACTTTTTTCACATACATACGAATTGCCGTGGCCGAACACCGGTGCACCACATTTTGGGCATCCACCGAGGGATTCTTGACCACTAAAGTCGACCGGTTCGGCATCCTCACCAGAGTCATTCGTGTTGCCGAAATCAAACTCTAATTTGTGTTCGGGAGTGATCTTAAGACTTGCTACAAATGGCCGGCCCATTTTGCTTCTGAACCCATCCACGGGCCCAAACGTTTTTTTAGCCAAGAGCTCTTCGACCTCGTGCAACTCAAACGCGCGTCCGCCCGGGATTTTTGAGATCGAAAAATCACACTGGCCACACGCAAACCGTCGGTAGTTTTCCTTCACGACACCACCGCAATTTGGGCAGGGCGTTGTAAGGGTGGCATAGTCTCCAGGAATGGTGTCGTTGGTGTAATTCTTTGCCTGACCCACAATATGCTCGGTCATGGCGGCGATATCTTTCATGAAAGCTTCACGAGAAAGCTTGCCTTGCTCAATTTGAGAGAGCTTGTATTCCCATTCACCCGTAAGTTCCGGTAACGATAGTTCTTTGACATCAAGCCCACGCAGCAGGGTCATCAATTGGAACGCCTTTGCCGTGGGCAGGAGTTCTCGACCGTCACGGATCAGGTATTTTTCTGCCAAAAGCCCTTCAATGATCGCTGCCCGCGTTGCAGGGGTTCCTAAGCCTTTACCCGCCATGGCCTCTCGAAGGTCCTCGTCATCCACGAGCTTTCCGGCGCCTTCCATTGCCGATAACAAGGTAGCTTCGGTGTAACGCGCTGGCGGCTTGGTTTTGAGTCCGGCAACTTCAACGGGATCAGCCGTTGGAGTCTCTCCGGGCTCTACGGGAACCAGGATTGCGTCATCACCCGCAGATTCTTTTCCGTAGACGGCCATCCAACCGGGATTGACCAACACCTTGCCGTCCGTTTTGAAGACGTGCGAGGTTACGGTACTGATTCGGGTGGTGACCAAGAACTCGGCTGCTGGGTAAAACACAGCGAGGAATCGACGAACCACAAGTTCGAAAATCTTTTGTTCAGGCTCAGAAAGAGCCTTCGGCAACACGCCGGTGGGAATAATCGCAAAGTGGTCCGAGACTTTGCTGTTGTCAAAAATACGTTTATTGGGCTTGATCCATCCTTTGGTAAGGATTGGCTGAGCTACCGATGAGAAGCTGGCGGCCTTTGCCAGGGCTTCAACCGTTGTGGTTACTGTCCCGATGTAATCTTCTGGCAGGGCCTTTGAGTCGGTCCTGGGGTAGGTGAGCACTTTGTGTTTCTCATACAACGCCTGTGCAAGACCAAGCGTGTTCTTTGCTGAGAATCCAAACCGGGCGTTGGCCTCCCGTTGCAGACTGGTGAGATCGAATAACGCGGGCGCAATCTGTGTAGATGGCTTACTTTCTTCCGTTACCGTTGCGGTCTTACCCTGACAGGCTGAAACAATTGCCTGGGCCGTTTCGGCTTTCCACAGACGTTCGGCCTTGAGTTCAGGGTCCTGTTCGCTTTTCTTGAAATCAGGGGCAAACCACCGGCCGGTGTAGGCCCCGGCTTTTGCTTGAAATGTCGCCGTGACTTCGAAGTAGTCGCGTGCAACAAATTTACGAATCTTCTCTTCACGCTCCACCACCACAGCGAGTGTTGGTGTTTGAACCCGGCCGACAGTGGTGAGAAAAAAGCCTCCCTCTTTTGAATTGAACGCCGTCATGGCGCGGGTGCCGTTGATGCCCACCAGCCAGTCGGCCTCGGATCGACAGCGGGCAGCGTCGGCGAGGGGGGCCATGGCCTGATCAGAGCGCAGGTGTTCGAAGGCGTCCCGAATAGCCGCAGGTGTCATGGACTGAAGCCACAGCCGTTCGATAGCCTGTTTGGCCTTGGTGTGCTGAACGATGTAACGAAAAATAAGCTCACCTTCCCGGCCTGCGTCGCAGGCATTGACCAAGCGAGTCACCTCTTTTTTCTTGATCCACTTGGCAAGGGTCTTGAGTTTCGACTCGCTTTTGGCGATCGGGTTGAGGTCAAAATGGGGCGGGATCACCGGTAGATTGGCAAATGACCACTTTCCCCGTTTGACGTCGTACTTCTCGGGTGCCGTGATCTCTAAGAGGTGACCGACGGCTGAGGCGATGACCATGTCCTCGCGTTCGAAAACGTCGTCGTTTTTTGTGAAGCCTCCCAGGGCCTTGGCGATGTCCGCCGCGACCGAGGGCTTCTCGGCAATGACCAGAGCTTTGTCCATAGAGGCGCGGATCATAGGTGCAGATTTGGCTTAGGCGCAAATCTTTTTTGGGAATGAAGCGAGCGGAGCCTTTTATAAGTAAGTAAACACTTATGATAGGGGCCTGTATTTTAGCCATCGTCCATCTTGGGTCCGGTTTACAAGACCGGATAACTCAAGAATAAGTAAACAGCCGTATAAGCGCTCTTGCGTCAGCCCGGTTCTCGATACGAGCTCGCTGACAGCGGCAGCTTGAAAGTCTAAATGGCCCAGCACCTTGGTTGTCTCCGGGTCAAGGTCTGACCCCAGCCCCGCCTGCCGAGCGTCTGGGCTCGCCAGCCCACCTGCCGAGCGTTGCGAAACCACGCCCCTCCTTTTTGGACGAATCGGTAATGCACCAATGTCTTCCAAGAGCTGCTGAGGGGACTGCACCAGATGGGCGCCTTGTCGTATCAGGTCGTTACTGCCTTGACACTGCGTCTGATGGATGGACCCTGGAATCACGAAGACGTCTAAACCCAGATCAAGCGCATGCCGCGCGGTGGATAAGGAGCCGCTTTGGGGCGCGGCTTCGATGACCACGACGGCCCGCGAGAGCCCAGCAATGATTCTGTTACGAAGAGGGAAGTGGAAAGGCCGCGGGGGTGTGCCGTCTGGATATTCGGTGACCAGACATCCTGCGTTGGACACAATTGTGTTGGCCAGGCCGCTATGCTGCAAAGGATAGATGTGATCGAGGCCGTGGCCCAAGACAGCAATCGTGGACCCCTTAGCGTCAAGGGCACCCTGGTGGGCGCTGGCATCGATACCGAGGGCCATGCCGCTCACGATGGTCATCCCTGCCTGGCTGGCTTCCCGGGCAAACCAACGGGCGTCGGCCAGACCTTGCGGCGTGGCCTGACGGCTGCCAACAATGGCAAGCCCGCGGCGGCTTTCATCTGTGCCCACCAGTTCCGAGTTGCCTGATCCGAAAAGCCTGAACACAGGGGGGTTGGCGTGGTGAAGGGCCGTGGGAAAATGGGCGTCTGAGGCATTGAGTTGGAATCGCATGCCGAGACGGTACCCAGAGTGGCAGGTTTCCGATATCGTGCAAATGGCCGATTCCATCGATGATCCAGGAGCTTAGTTACCTACACGCAGGACGAGACATGGCATTACTTAAACTTCTTCATTACCCTGATGAGCGACTTCGAACGGTCGCCCAGCCCATTGCCGCGGTGGATGACCGCGTGCGACAACTGGCCAAGGATATGGAGCAGACCATGCGGGCCTGTCAGGGGATTGGGTTGGCCGCCACCCAAGTCAATGTCCATGAGCGCATGATTTTGGTGGATGTCTCCGAGGACCAGTCTGATTTAAGGGTTCTGATCAATCCGGAGATCATGCAGTCAGGCGCCGAAATGAAAACTTTTCAAGAGGGCTGCTTGTCGGTGCCAGGGATCTACGATGATGTCGAGCGGCCAGATTGGATTCGAGTCCGCGCCTTGAACGAACACGGTGACGTTGTCGAGTTCGAGGCCGATGGCCTGTTGTCTGTATGCATTCAACACGAGATTGACCACCTCAACGGTAAAGTGTTTGTCGATTACTTGTCTCGCCTGAAGCAGGGCCGCATCAAAACCAAAATGATCAAGGCAAAAGAGAGCGGCGCATTCGAACTGGACGACGAGTTTGTTCGTCGGCACGATCGCATGCAGGCCCAGGCGGAAAAAATCTAGAGCGCGATTCCAATGCGACTGGTATTTGCGGGAACCCCCGAGTTCGCCCGCATAAGTCTTATTGCCCTTCACGATGCGGGTCACGAGATTTGTGCTGTCCTCACACAGCCGGATCGTGGTGCGGGCCGCGGCCGTGTTGTGGTCCAGAGCCCAGTGAAACAGGCGGCATTGGAACGGGACCTGCCGGTGATGCAGCCAAGCTCGCTGCGTCAAGGCCATGATGCGGAAGAGGCCAGACAACAGCTTCGAACACTTTCACCCGATGTCATGGTGGTGGCCGCCTACGGACTGATCCTTCCTGCGGATGTGTTGTCGATTCCACGATGGGGTTGCATCAATATTCATGCGTCGCTCTTGCCGCGATGGCGGGGCGCAGCCCCTATCCAGAGGGCGATTGCTGCGGGCGATGATCAGACGGGCGTGGACTTTATGCAGATGGAAGCGGGCCTTGATACCGGCCCAGTCTGGTCAGAATTAACAACGCCGATCATGCCGAACGATAACTTCGCCAGCCTGCATGATCGTCTTGCTGAATTGGGCGCCAAAGGCATTGTGGCGCTTTTGGATCACTTTCCTCCGCCGGGTGTTGAGCCACGCCCCCAGCCTTCAGAAGGGATTGAATATGCCCATAAAATCACCCGGCAAGACCTTCCAATCGACTGGTCTTGCCCAGCGAGATACGTGTCGTGTCAGATTCGTGCATTTGATCCGGCACCCGGTGCAGTTTCAGGTTTGCAGGGAGAGACGACAAAGATCTTCGATGCGCGGGTCGTGGATTTTGGCAATCTCGACGTACTCTTGAAAAATGCATTGCCAGGACAGATTGTTCGAGCGGATCGAGAGGGCCTCTGGGTCGCCTGTGGAGAGGGGGCGGTCGCGCTGGGTGCCCTTCAACGGCCCAACGGCAAGCGGCTAGGATTTAGGGAATTTTTAAATGGCCGGGCGGTCACAGCAGGCCAGTTTTTTGAATCTCTGAAGGAGTGAACGCAATGTTCAATTGGTTAAAAACCGGCGTATTGATGGCAGCCATTGTCGCCCTGTTTGGGGTGATCGGCGCAGCTCTGGGTGGCCAGAGCGGCATGCTGCTTGCCTTGGGCTTTGCTCTGGTCATGAACGTTGGCGCCTATTGGTTTTCCGACAAGATGGTGCTGCGCATGTACAACGCCCAGGAGATTGATGCCTCATCGGCTCCCGAGCTTTACACCATGGTCGAAGAACTGGCCCGCAAAGCCGAGATGCCGATGCCTCGTGTTTACATCATCGATGACCCGGCACCGAACGCGTTTGCCACGGGCCGCAATCCCGAGCATGCGGCCGTCGCAGCGACCACGGGTATTTTGCGGCTGTTGACGGCTCGGGAGATGCGAGGCGTTATGGCTCACGAGCTTGCGCATGTGGCCCATCGTGACATTTTGATTTCGACCATTTCAGCCACCATGGCGGGCGCTATTTCAGCGTTAGCGAACTTTGCGATGTTTTTTGGGGGCCGGGACTCCGAGGGCCGTCCATCCAATCCTGTGGTGAGTATTCTGGTCATGATCCTTGCTCCATTGGCTGCCAGCCTGATCCAGATGGCGATCTCCCGTGCGCGTGAGTTCGAGGCCGATCGGGGTGGCGCCGAAATGTCGGGAGATCCGCTTGCCTTGGCCAGCGCCTTGGAAAAAATCGATCACTATGCGCGTGGCATTCCCTTCGAGGCGGCCGAGCGTCATCCTGAAACGGCACAGATGATGATCATGAATCCCCTGTCGGCCAGGGGTGTCGCAGGCTTGTTTTCTACCCATCCGGCCACCGAGGATCGCGTGGCAAGGCTACGTGAACTGGCGCGCGAGATGAAAGTCATGGGTGCCTGATCCTGCGGATTTTGCGCCGCCGCTTGCTCAAGAGTTTGTGCAGGCGGCGCAGCGAATTCATCGCATTCTTTTTGCTCCACCGGGGAAGGCCCCTACGACGTCACCACACCCGGCGGTGATGGACCTTGTTTATCGGGGCCTTAAACACTGGGGGCTTACCCAGGTCCGCATTGCCCGGTTAGCACCATCGCCACCGGCGCCACTGGTGTTGGCCCTGTTATCCGTCGCCTGGGCAGCCCTCGAGGAACAACGTCGGCCCGCCCACACTGTGGTCGATGAGGCCGTGGCGGCGGCAAAGGCGCTTGTGCCATCGTCGGCTAAAAAAATCTCGGGCTTTGTGAATGCGTTGCTTCGAAAAACCCTGGCCGATGTGCGATCGAGCCAGGCCGACTGGACCCATCCTGTAGCCCGGTGGAATGCCCCACCGTGGTGGATTGAAAAAATTCAGCTGCAATACAGTGAGCGATCGGAAGAGATACTTTCTGGATTGACAGCACGCGCACCGTTGACCATCCGACTACTGGATGCCGCGCCGATGTCTCGGGCGGAGTTTTTGGCGCAATTGGGTACCCTTGGTCGAGTGGGAATGCCGGTTGGGCCGCATGCAGTGATCATTGATCCGCCAATGCCGGTCGAGGAAATACCGGGCTTCTCCGAAGGTTGGGTGAGTGTCCAGGATGCCGCTGCACAGCGCGTGGTAGACGCCTTCAGTCCTCAGTTGTTCAACTCGTCGAAGACCCACGCGATGGCCGACCGACCCGCCCTTATCTTGGATGCATGTGCGGCTCCCGGTGGCAAGTCCATTGCGTTAGCCCAGCACCATCGGGCCACAGTCTGGGCGGTGGATGTGTCGGCACATCGGTTGGCCCGTCTGCGTCGTGATCTGGTTCGGGTCGGGTCGACCCTTCGGGGGTCTGTGCAGACCGCCGTGGCGGACCTGCTTGATCCGGCTGCGTTGGCACGGGCAGGCCTGCCTGCATCCTTTGATGCTGTGCTTTTGGACGCGCCGTGTTCGGCTTCCGGCGTTGTACGACGTCACCCTGAAATCCCTTGGAAACGTACACCCGAGGCACTTGCCACTGTCGTTCATACCCAACAGCAGTTGTTGGACACGCTTTGGGGAAGGGTGAGACCCGGGGGAGAATTGGTGTTTGTGACCTGCTCCATTTTTTTAGAAGAAGGGGAAGCGCAGCAACAGGCGTTTTTAGAACGCACTCCCGATGCGCGTCTGATGCCTTCACCGGGCCGTCTGCTGCCGACGGCTGCTACGGAAAAAGGTCAGAACCATGACGGGTTTTTTTATGCGCGATTCAACAAACAGTCTTAAGCATTGGTGCGACCTGTTGCAGCAGAGCCCTTTTCTGGCGGTGTCTGGAGTAGGGGCGATCAAGCAACTTAGCCGATGGCTTATCGCAGGCCTTCTGATGGTCGTTCAGCCCGCTCTGGTCGGGGCCAGTGATGCGGAGTCCGTGAGGGTTGATCAGCCCGTTTTGGTATCAGTTCCGCCCAATGCCTGGTCGATCGAGGCCGAGGTGTCGGTCGCGTTAAGCCCTCCGCTGATTGAAGCCGTCAAGCGAGGCGTACCGCTTTATTTTGTTTCGGAATTCGAATTGTTGCGAAATCGTTGGTACTGGTTCGACGAAAAACTGTCAGGCCACGTTCGGGTGGTTCGGCTGATGTACCACGCGGTGACGCAGCATTATTGGGTGACCGTGGGCAGCGGACACCCGCAGACCTACCCGCAGCTGGAGCAGGCTCTGAGTGCTGCCACGCAATTACAGGGGTGGGCATTGCCCGACTCGGTCGCCTCCGTGCTGACTGCCCACAGTAAAGAATTGAAAAGAAATCCAGATCGTTATGAGCTTCGGTTACGTGTACGGCTGGATACCGCCCAACTGCCCAAGCCGTTGCAGATGAACGCGCTGACAAACCGTGATTGGAATTTGTCCAGTGACTGGGTATTGCCCAAGCTCACGGTGGGCACTGCAGTCAGACCTCCCTTGGGAACAGGCCAATCCGAATGAGCCTTGTGCTCCGGTTAGCGCTGGTAGTGATCCTCGTTTTGGCGAGCGCATTGATACTGTTGCTCGCTGCATCAAGCTCAAGCAGTTCTGCGTTTGATAGGTATTACCCATGGCTTGTCGGAGCCAATGCCGTGGTGGTGATCATCATGGCAGGCCTGACGGTATGGGTTGTAATGCGTGTCTGGTCACGGTATCGCCGACGGGTCTTCGGTGCTCGCATTATGGTGCGGCTAGCGATTGCATTTGCGCTCATTGGCGCCGTGCCGGTGTTGCTGGTGTCGTTCGTATCCGCCCAGTTTTTAGCGAAAACCATCGACAGCTGGTTCAGCCAGGGGGTCAATGTCGCGCTCGAGTCCGGCGTTTCCTTGGGCAGGGCATCTCTGGATGCCATCAGTGCAGATGCAATGAGTAAGGCCCGGCGGCTGGCGATTTCCATTGAAGATACGCCTCCGTCGCAGATGATTTTCAGTATTGAAAAAGTGGTCGATAACCGCGAGGGCGTTGATGTTTTAGTGCTCTCGGGCGCAGGAACGGTATTGGCCAGTCGGAGTGCGCAGCTTACGGCTTTGGTACCGGCGTTGCCACCGCCCGAGACCCTGAATCGTGCGCGTGCTGCACGTCAGTATGTAGCAGTCGAGCCTGTGCCCGGAGTCGCAGAACGATCGTTACAGGTGCGCGCCATCGCCATGACATCACGTGTCACGCCAACCGGGGATGAGACGCGATTCGTGCAGTGGGTCGAGCAGATTCCCGCCACGCTGACCAAAAATCTTGAAACCCTTAACGATGGGGTCCGTGATTACCAGCAGCTGGCACTCGGTAAACAAGGCCTGCGCAAAATCTATGGTGTCACGTTGCTGCTCACTGTGTTGCTGGCATTTTTTGGCGCGCTGATCAGCGCAGTATTGCTGTCCGGCTGGCTGGCGGGACCCTTGCGTCAGCTTGAACGGGCGACCAAAGCAGTTGCATCGGGCGATTACCGGCCCCTTCGTTTTGACCCGCAGTCGAGCGATGAGCTCAATGTTCTTGTCGGTTCATTTAATGAGATGACCGCCCAGCTCCATGAGGCACGAGAGGTTGCCCAGAGGAGCCGCCTTAGGCTGGAGGAGTCCAATCTTTTTCTGCAACAAGTCTTGGCCCATTTGACGGCGGGCGTGATGGTCTTGGATGAGCAGTGGAATGTGGTGGACTTCAACGCCAGCGCAGAGCGCATTCTGGATACCGTATTCCTGCGTGATCGGCCCCTTGCTTTGCGCGATGTTGCGCTTTTGGGGGGCAGCGAAGAGCAGCTTGTGAGGGGCCTTGTTCAGGACCAGGATGTCCAGTTCCAATACGAGGCCCAGCGGCCCGATGGCAGTGGGCTTACGCTGTTGGTCAGCGGCTCCCGGCTTCCTGGCAAAAAGCCCCAGTACGTGGTTATTTTTGATGACATCGGCGAATTGCTGTCGGCTCAGCGGTCTCGCGACTTTGCGGAGATGGCCCGGCGACTCGCCCACGAAATTAAAAACCCTCTCACGCCTATTCAGCTCTCCGCGGAGCGGCTCGAGCGCAGGCTGCTGGACCATTTGAATGCGGAGGATGCAGATCTGCTGTCCCGGTCGACCCGTACCATCGTGGATCAGGTCAGTGCGTTGAAAGCCATGGTGGATGAATTCAGAAATTACGCCCGCTTACCCGCACCGAATCCCGAGAAGGTCAATCTTGGTCGACTGCTTCGCGAAATGCAGACGCTTTATGCCAGTGACAAACGGATTGTCTGGCCGTCCGGGGATCACGAGGAATGGGTTCTGGTGGACCGGGCCCAGCTGATTCAGGTGGTGCATAACCTGATTCAAAATGCCCAAGATGCGGTGGACCCTGTTGGCGGCCGCGTCGAATTAAAACTGGAGTCGGTGGGCGGGGGCCCCGCCAAGGTTCGGTTGGTGATCTTGGACAATGGCCCGGGCATTTCGGCCGAGGCCAAGGCCCGCCTATTTGAGCCTTATTTCACCAGCAAAGCCAAGGGCAGCGGACTGGGTCTTGCGATTGTCAAGAAAATCGTTGAAGAAAATAACGGGAAAGTTAGCCTTAACAATTGCTCTGACGTCTGGCCGGATCATGGTGCCGGAGCGGTGGCGATTGTTGAATTTGCGAAACTTGACCACTCAGCAGAAAATTCAAATCAAATGAAGACAGATCCAAACATCCATGGCTGATATTCTGATCGTGGACGATGAAATCGGTGTGCGGGAACTCCTCTCAGAGGTTCTCCAAGACGAGGGTTATTCCGTGTCGTTGGCTGAAAACGCTGCACAGGCCCGTGATCTTCATCTTCAGAAACGGCATGATCTGGTCCTGCTCGACATCTGGATGCCCGACATGGATGGGGTGTCGCTTTTAAAAGAGTGGGCTGCGCAGCAGCGTCTCACAGCCCCGGTCATCATGATGTCAGGCCACGCCACCATTGAGACCGCGGTCGAAGCGACCCGTATCGGCGCCATTGATTTTCTTGAAAAACCGATTGCATTGACCAAGCTGCTTGCCACCATTGAGTCGGCATTGACGCTACAGCCCAAAAAGCCCCAGGAGTTACCACCCTCGACGTATGAGCTCGAGCAAGAACCGGAGACGGAATATGTGCCGGTCGAAGCGGCCGCCCCCAAGCCGGCGGTGTCTGCCGAGCCGGTGGCACCCCCTGCGGTGCGCAGTCTGCGCGAGATGGTCCAACAGACCCTTGCCGAGATCGATGTTGATGCGCCTCTGCGGGAGGCCCGGGATGCCTTTGAGCGGGCCTACCTGAGCTATCACCTCGAAAATGAAAAAGGCAGTATGACCCGGGTGGCCGACAGCACAGGACTTGAACGCACACACCTTTATCGAAAGTTAAAACAGCTCGGCATCGATAAACGCTAGCGCGTCCGGTCGACCGACAGTGTCCTTATGAAAATTCTTATTCTTGGCGCGGGGCGAGTGGGCGCAAGCCTTGCGGAACAGCTTGTTCTTGAAAAAAACGACATCACGATCGTCGACACCGCCTCCGAAAGCCTGTCCGATCTCCAAGAACGGTTTGATTTACGTACGGTCCACGGAAATGCGACCTCCTTGGCAGTGCTTGAAGAGGCCGGTGCCGCAGATTCCGACATTTTGATTGCCGTTACTGCGGACGATGAGGCCAACCTGGTGGCCTGCACACTGGCCAAACATCGGTTTAACGTGCCCAAACGCATCGCCCGCTTTCGCTCGACGCAGTGGGTGCAAAACCCGGATTTGCTTGAGACATTTTGCGTGGACATGGCCATCAGCCCTGAGCAGACCGTGACCGATTATCTGATTAAGCTGGTCGAGATCCCCGAAGCCCTTCAGGTGATCGAGTTCGCCCACGGACTGATCAGTCTGATTGCAGTACGGGCCGATGGCGACAGCCCTCTGATTGGTCATCCGGTGCGGGACCTGCGTGAACATCTGCCGAACATTGAAACCCGGATCGTGGCGGTATTTCGTGGGAATCGGGCCATCATCCCCGACGGCGATACGCTGATTGCGGCCGGTGATGAAGTATTTTTTGTAGCCGCAACAGAGCATATCCGTCTGGTCACCAAGGAACTTCGCAAGGAAGAGCAGGCAGTGCGACGGCTGATGATTGCCGGTGGCGGCAACATCGGCATGCGGGTGGCCAAAGGTGTCGCATCGGCCATGACGCCCAAAATCATTGAAGGCAATCGTCAGCGCTGCAACATCTTGGCCCAGCAGCTCAATGCACAGGCCCTGGTGTTGCATGGTGACTCTACGGATGAAGAGCTGCTCGCACAGGAAAACGTCGGCAACATGGACTTGTTCATGGCCCTCACCAATGACGACGAAAACAACATCATGTCGGCGTTGTTGGCCAAACGTATGGGGGCCCGGCGGGTGATTGCGCTGATCAATCGTCGTGCCTACGCTGAGCTTATGGAGGGTGGCCGGGTCGATGTGGCCATTACCCCGTCCCACGCCACCATCGGGGAGCTTCTCAAGTACGTGCGCCGGGGGGATGTTGCGGCGGTCCATAGCCTGCGACGGGGTGCAGCAGAGGCCCTTGAGATCGTGGCCCACGGCGATGCGCGCACTTCCAAGGTCGTGGGCAAAATGATCCAGGAAATTCCCTTGCCACAGGGTGCCAGTATCGGCGCGCTGGTCCGCGGCATGGGCGCGGAGAGCCCACAGGTTCTGATGGCCCACCATGACACCGTGATCCAAGGCGATGACCACCTGATTGTGTTTGTGGTCGATAAACGGATCATTCCGAAGGTTGAAAAACTCTTCCAGGTCACGGCTGGCTTTTTTTGATTTCCCCAGGATGCAGGGGTACCGGCTGCCGATACGGGGTATTCCCTAGGCAAAACCTCCTACCCCAGGGCGGATAATCGCGCTTCGCAGTTGAACCCGACAAGGGCTCAAATCAGATCCCCCGAGGCGACATGTCGTTTCGGAGTTGTTGTTATGTGAGACTTATCCACTCAGGAGACATCGATGGCAGACGCCAAAAAAGTAGCCGCTGCAAAAGACGCAGCCCCCAATCGTCGTAAATTCCTTGCTGGTGCTGGTGCTGCCGGTGCGGGCGCGCTAGCGTTCCCCATGATCGCCAAGTCCCAGGGAACCACCACATTCCGTTTCCAGTCGACCTGGCCTGCGAAAGACATCTTCCACGAGTACGCACTTGATTTCGCTAAAAAGGTCAACGACATGACCGGTGGTGAGCTCAAGATCGAAGTTCTGCCGGCTGGCGCAGTGGTGCCCGCCTTTGGTCTTCTGGATGCTGTGTCCAAGGGAACCCTGGACGGCGGCCACGGCGTGATCGTGTATCACTACGGTAAGAACACTGCCCTGGCCCTCTGGGGATCGGGCCCATCGTTCGGTATGGACGCCAACATGCTGCTGTCGTGGCACAAATACGGCGGTGGTGCAGCCCTGCTCGAAGAGGTCTACAAGGCCATCGGTGCCGACGTGCGCTCCTATGTTTACGGCCCCATGCCCACCCAGCCTCTGGGATGGTTCAAAAAGCCCATCACCAAGCTGGAAGACATGAAGGGCATGAAGTTCCGTACCGTGGGTATCTCCATTGACATGCTCACCGGCATGGGCGTTTCTGTGAACGCACTGCCTGGTGGCGAGATTGTTCCTGCGATGGACCGCGGCCTGCTCGACGGTGCTGAGTTCAATAACGCATCCTCGGACCGCCTGCTGGGCTTCCCCGACGTAGCAAAGATCTGCATGCTGCAAAGCTACCACCAGAACGCTGAGCAGTTTGAGATTCTGTTTAACGGCGCTAAGTACCGTGGTTTGCCCGCAAAGCTTCGTGCAATTCTTGACAACGCCGTCGAGGCCGCGTCTTCCGACATGTCGTGGAAGGCCGTGGATCGTTACTCCAAAGACTACGAAGGCATGGCAAAAGAGCAGGGCGTGAAGTTCTTCAAGACCCCTGATGCCGTTCTGCGTTCGCAGCTCCGCGTGTTCGACGAAGTGGTGGCCAAGAAAGCCGCTGAGAATCCCTTGTTCAAGAAGATCATCGATTCGCAGCGTGCATTTGCAGCCCGTGCTGTGAAGTGGGATCTCGAGACCAACGTTCAGCGTCGTATGGCTTACGATCATTACTTCCGCTCGGCAGCAGCCCCAGCCAAGAAGGCAGCGGCCAAAAAAGGCTGATTGAAGGAAGTAAAATAAAGGCCCTGTATGGCCTGGCCATCGAAACGGCTGAGAAGCAAAAACCTTTTCAGCCGTTTTGAGGCTCAAAAAGCAGCCCTGCCAAACAGCGGGCTGCTTTTTTGTTTCTGACTTTCTAACCGGATGTCATCGTGCAAAAACTATTCCTGACCGTAGATAAAGTGTCCACCTGGATTGGCCATGCATTTTCTTGGCTGATTATTGGCCTGACTCTTTTGATTGGCTACGAGGTATTTTCGCGTTATGTGTTGAACGACCCTCACGCTTGGGCGTTTGATGCGCAAATGATGCTCTACGGCACGCTGTTCATGATGGCCGGTGCGTATACGCTCGCCAAAAACGGGCATGTCCGTGGCGACATTTTGTATGGGTTTTTGAAACCCCGCACGCAAGCAACCTTAGACCTGATTCTCTATGTTGTGTTTTTTATACCCGGCATTGCAGCCTTGATTTACGCCGGTTATTTTTTCGCAGGTGACTCTTGGCGCATTCTCGAGCACTCCTCGATTACGGCCGACGGACCGCCGATCTATCCGTTTAAGACGGTCATCCCGGTGGCGGGCGCCATCTTGCTGCTGCAAGGCGCAGTCGAAATTTTTCGATGCATCGTCTGCATTCAACAAGGCGAATGGCCCTCGCGTGAAGAAGACGTGGAAGAGGTAGATGTGGAAGAGTTAAAGGCCATGATCTCTCACGAAGGAGAGAAAAATGCGTAAAGAACTTCTCTTCGGTTTTTCCATCATGGCTCTTGTCGTGGTGGGCACTCTGGCGCTGATGCCTTGGGGCAATCTCGAATCGGGCCATGTGGGCCTGCTGATGCTGGCCTTGGTGGTGGTCACCATTATGTTGGGATTCCCTACGGCCTTTACCCTGATGGGCATGGGCGTGCTGTTTACGTTTTTCGCTTATTACTTCCGCGATCCGAATGCGGCATTGACCAACACGCTTACGCTGATGGTGCAGCGGACATGGGGCGTGATGAACAACGATGTGCTTATCGCCATTCCGTTGTTTGTGTTTATGGGGTATCTCGTCGAGCGGGCTAACCTGATCGAAAAACTATTCAAGTCACTCCATCTGGCGCTCGTTCGTGTCCCCGGCTCGTTGGCGGTAGCGACCATCTTTACGTGCGCTGTCTTCGCGACGGCTACCGGCATCGTGGGCGCTGTAGTCACGTTGATGGGTTTATTGGCTTTGCCGCAGATGATGAAGAGCGGCTACGACGTTCGGGTGTCCGCCGGTGCGATCACTGCAGGTGGCACCCTTGGCATTTTGATTCCGCCCTCGGTCATGCTGATTGTGTATGGCGCAACCGCCGGGGTGTCGGTAGTACAGCTTTACGCGGGTGCATTTTTTCCTGGTCTCATGCTGGCATTTTTGTACGTGGGCTATGTGATTCTGATGGCCAAGCTAAAGCCCGAGTCCATGCCGCCTTTGCCAGAAGACGAGCGGCGCGTGGATCTTCCCGCAGCTTATGAGCGCATCAAGGGCGCCTTCAGTGATCGTGTGCTGCCCTCTCTGCTTCGCGGACTGGTCGGAGCGAGCAACGCCGGGGTGAGTTCAGGCCAGATTCTGCGAACACTCTTCGTTTCGTTGTTGCCTGCGATTTTCTTTGCAGCCTTTATGGGGTTTCTTTACACCGTAGTGACAGCCCCGCCGAAAGTGGATGTCACGGCAGGCCTGGAGGTTATGGGCTTTGATTCGGAATACACCGCGGAGTCTGCGGATGAGGACGCCGAAGAAGAGTTGCAGGAAATCGGGGCCGAACCTGCCCCTGTCTCTGCCGCTGAGGCGCCTGTTCCTGCGGCCGCTGCAGAGTCGGCTACGGCTGCTGTTGAGGCACCGGCGGCTGAGCGCGTGCCTGCACCAGCCTGGTTCTGGTGGATGTTGGGTATTGGCAGCTTTGTATTGCTCGGTTTTTATATCTTGTTCACCTGGGTTCGTCTTGAGATTTTCAAGATGCTGTTGGGATCGTTCTTCCCCTTAGCCGTATTGATTCTGGCGGTGCTCGGTTCGATCGTGTTTGGCCTTGCTACTCCCACCGAGGCTGCTGCAGTAGGCGCAATTGGCGGGTCGCTGCTGGCGGCCGCCTATCGCCGACTTAATTACACCGTGGTCAAAGAGTCGGTGTTTCTTACGGCCAAGACCAGCGCCATGGTCTGTTGGCTGTTTGTAGGGTCATCGATTTTTTCAGCTGCGTTCGCACTGCTCGGCGGCCAAGAGTTGGTCGAGAAATGGGTGATGGGTCTGGGCCTCACACCGGTTCAATTCTTGATTCTGTCGCAGGTGATTATTTTCTTGTTGGGTTGGCCGTTGGAGTGGACCGAGATCATCGTGATTTTTATGCCGATTTTTATTCCCTTGTTGGATAACTTTGGCATCGATCCATTGTTCTTTGGTTTGCTGGTGGCGCTGAACTTGCAGACGGCGTTTCTATCACCACCGGTCGCCATGTCGGCGTTTTATCTGAAAGGTGTGGCACCTCCCCAAGTGACGCTGAACCAGATCTTTGCCGGAATGCTGCCATTTATGGGCATTCAGCTGATCGCGGTGGTGTTGCTGTACATGTTCCCGGCGATTGGAATGTGGTTGCCCGAAGTGCTGTACCGGCAGTAATGCCGGCCGCAGCACCACCGGTGCAGACGGTGTATTGTTAGGGGCTGGAAAATCCAGCCCTTTTTCATTGAAACCGTGGATGACATCAGAGATACCCGAGTGGAGAGCAATCTGCCTTTTTTGGCAGTGGTGCGAATCCTTGGCATTGTGGTCGCGTTGTTTTCGCTCACCATGCTGCTGCCCCTGGGCTTTGCATTTTTCAGCAACGATCCGGCCTTATTCGCTTACGACGAATCCATTCTGATTACCGCGGTGAGCGGCATTGTCATCACGGGCCTTACCTGGTGGCATCGACGTGAGCTGTATTCCCGCGATGGATTTTTGCTGGTGGCGCTCGTCTGGCTGGTGCTTCCAGTCTTCGCGGCCATTCCGTTTTACCGATATTTTCCCGACATGACATTCACCCAGGCCTATTTCGAGGCCGTGTCAGGTTTAACCACGACCGGGGCCACGGTGTTGACGGGATTGGACCAGATGCCACCCTCCATCTTGGTTTGGCGATCATTCTTACAGTGGCTCGGTGGCATGGGTATTCTGATTTTGGCTCTGGCTATTTTGCCGTTGCTGGGTGTAGGCGGCATGCAGATCTATCGGGCGGAAATGCCGGGGCCGATCAAAGACAGCAAACTTACCCCGCGCATCGCTGAGACCGCGAAGCTCTTGTACGGCGTTTATTTGTACTTTTCCATTGCTTGTTTTTTCGCCTATTGGTGGGCAGGCATGACACCCTTTGATGCCTTTATTCACACGGGCTCTACGATGTCTCTGGGTGGTCTGTCATCGCACGACGCCAGTTTTGGATATTTTGATAATCCAATGGTAGAGCTGGTTGCGGTCTGGTTCATGTTGTTGGCCGGTGTGAACTTTATCTGCCATGCGGTGGCGTTACAGCGTTTGTCGCTTTCGCCTTATGTGCACGATGTCCAGGCCCGGTGGTTCTGGTTTGTGGCGCTCGGGGGCAGTCTTGTGGTGGGCGTATTTTTATTTGTGAACAATACCTACCCCACGCTGTGGGAATCGTTACGCCATGCCTTGTTCAATACTGTTTCAGTGGCGACCGGCACAGGTTATTCGTCGCAAGACTACGGAGCTTGGCCCCCGTTTACGGCCTGGTTCATGATCTTTCTGAGTGCCTTTGCCGCAAGTTCAGGATCGACCGGTTCGGGCGTCAAAATGATTCGGCTCTTGGTGTTGCTTAAGCAGGCCCAACGGGAGTTGATGCAGATTATTCATCCGAGGGTGATCAACCCCCTGCAGATGGGAGGCTCGCCGGTCAGCAACAAGGTAGTGTTTGCGGTGTTGGCGTATATGCTTTTTTATGGCGCAACTGTTATGACAGCGTCATTTTTACTGCTGATCAGCGGGATGGATCCCATCACCGCCGTCAGTGCCGCGCTGGCTTGTGTTAACAATTTGGGCCCAGGGCTTGGCGAGGTCGGGCCAGCGACGACGTATATCAATCTAACGTCATTTCAGCTCTGGGTCTGCGCCTTCACCATGTTGCTGGGCCGATTGGAGTTGTTGACCCTTTTGGTAGTGCTTGTCCCGGCATTCTGGAAAGATTAGACGGGCCGGACTGGGCGCGGTGTGGTGAGTGGATCCCGCGCAAGCGACAGCGCAATAAATGTAAGGGCCACCCACAGCGCAGTAGCTGCGAAGCCCCATTGAAACGCCGATGCATCGTAGCGTCGTACGTTATCCACCAAAAGACCATTCCAACGCCAATCCAGAATCGCACCAAATAAAGGTTGCAGGCCTATAGCGCCGAGCGTGACCGATAAGTTTACGCATGCGGTGATGGTCGCAGTTTTCTGACCGCCGACCAGGTCTTTCCCGTATGCAAACGAAATCACCATAGAGCCGGCCGCGATACCGATTAGCCAAAGCACGAGATTGGTCAGCCACAATGACGTTAGGGTGATGCCGCTGGCCAGCAGACCAAACCCTAGAAATACCAGGCCCGTTCCCACCAGCAGGGGCATTTTTCGTTGTCGAATTCGATCCGACCAGGGGCCAAAGATAAGGCTGCCAATGGCAAAGCCCACCATCATGAATGAGGTGAATCCGGTGGCAGTCCGGGCATGAATGTCGAACACCGTGGTCAAAAACGGCACACCCCATAACCCCGCCATCATGACCATACTGCCTGTTACGGCAGTCTGCCCTAAACATAGAAATAACAAGTCCCGCATCGGCAAGGCAGCCAACGACTCGCGAATGGATAGTTTGGCTAATGCATCTTCAGTCTGTGGGGCGGGAGACCAGCTTCGATAACCCCGCTCTTCCGGATCATCACGCAGCACGAGCATAAACATCAGCATCAGCAGGAGTGCAAAGCCGGCACTCGAGGCCACCACAATCCTCCAGCCATATTCATCGGATAAAAGCCGTAATGGAAATCCAGCCAGTACGGCGCCGAGTGTTCCCACAGCTAGCGAGAGACCTGAGACAGAAGCAAATTTTTGAGGCGAAAACCAATGGGCTGCGAGTTTGAGCATGCCAATCCAGCCCACGGCAGCTGCACCACCAATAATGCCTCGGCCGATGGCTGCCGTTACAAACGAGTCGGCAAATGCAAACAACAATGTGCCCACAACCGCCGCTGCGCTTGCAGCAATAAAGAGTCGTCGGGGCCCAAATTTATCAGCCAGCAGCCCAGAGGGAAGCTGCATGAATGCGTAGCAATAAAAATACGTTGCCGACAACCAGCCCAAGGCCGTTGCCGTGGGTGCGAGCTCTTTTGAAAGCTCATGGGCCAATGCGGCGGGCGTAACCCTCTGAAAAAATCCGTAGAGGTAAAACGCTGCGGCCAGCCCCCACATCAACAGCGAGAGGGCCAGCGGCGGCGCAGCACTGCGCAGTGCGTCTTTGGCGGAGTTCAATAGGTGTAAAAGCCTCTGCCTGTTTTACGGCCGAGATAGCCCGCATCGACCATCTCTTTAAGCAATGGTGCGGCACGGTACTTTGGATCCTCAAAGGCTTTATAGAGCACATCCATCACTGCAAGCAGAACATCAAGGCCAATCAAGTCTGCCAAGGCCAGGGGTCCGATGGGGTGATTGCAGCCGAGCTTCATGCCGTCGTCGATTTCCGCAGCCGACGCCAGACCTTCTGCGTATACAAAAATGGCTTCATTGATCATGGGGCAGAGAATGCGATTGACCACAAATCCGGCACTGTTTTTAACGCCGATCGGGGTCTTGCCTACCGCCTTTGCCAAGTCGGTGACGGCCTGAACTGTCGCTTCTGATGTTTGCAGGCCACGAATGATTTCGACCAGCGCCATCATGGGCACGGGATTAAAGAAATGCATGCCCACCATATTCGCAGGCCTCTGTGTGGCAGCCGCAAGCTTCGTGATGGAAAGCGAAGACGTATTGGTGGCAATGATGGTGTCGGGCCGAAGCACTGCCTCCACACCCTGCAAAATTTTTATTTTGACTGCCTCATTTTCGGTGGCTGCCTCAATCACGATGTCAGCGGCAGCCAGATCGGCCACCTTGGTGCTGGTGCAGATATGGCTCAGCGCCTCTTTTTTGGCATCTTCTGTGATTGTTCCCTTCTTGATCTGTCGATCCAGAGAACCCGAAATGGTGGCCAGTCCTTTTTGCAGTGCGCTTTCTGCAATGTCTTGCATGATGACGTCAAAGCCTTTGGTGGCAAAGGCCTGGGCAATGCCGTTGCCCATCGTGCCGGCACCAATAATGCCGATTGTTTTTATGGTCATGGTGTGACTCCCTGAGTGCCGTAATATGAACCGGCAAATTATCTCAGGAAGTAGCGATTTTTTATTTCAGCCGGAACCGATAAACGGCCAGGGTGGCCCGAAGATTCGCCAGCCGATGGACCTGTTGATTTTCATCAAGATAGGCCCGCTCCATAATCTGAAATCCACGGTCTACGAGGAATGCTTCAAAATCATTCAGGGTCGCAAAGTGCTGATTCGGTGTGTTGTACCAGGCATACGGCAGCCGTTTGTTCACGGGCATGAATCCCCGCAGCAACGAGGTGATGGTGGTCCAGTGCCCGAAATTAGGAATACTGACGATGCATTCGTGTCCGATAGTGCCAATCTCACGAAGCACCCGTTCGGTCTCACGGGTCGCCTGCAGGGCCTGGGCCAGCACCACGACATCAAAACGGCCTCGGCCAAACATCGATAGTCCTTGGTCAATATCCGCCTGAACGACAGGCACCCCTCGCTCGATACAGGCCAGAACGTTTTCGTCTGAAATCTCAACACCAACACCGCTGCAGGCCTGATGATGATGGAGCCAATGCAACAACGTGCCATCTCCACAGCCCAAATCCAACACGCGCGAGCGGGCTGGAATCCACTGCGCAATCTGGGCAAGATCGTTTCGAAGAATACGATCCGGGGGCGTCATGCCGCACACTCCTTGGCAATACGATCAAAATAAGCGGCCACCACGCGGTGATAGTGGGGATCATCCATCAAAAATGCATCATGGCCATGGGGTGCATTAATTTCTGCATACGTGACCTGTTTTTTCTGGGCCAACAAGGCTTCGACAATCTCTCGCGATCGCTCAGGCGGGAAGCGCCAGTCCGTCGTAAAAGATATCAGTAGGTTTTGTGCGGTGATATTGGCAAAGGCCTTGGTCAGATCGCCTCCGTAACGTTGTGCAGGATCGAAATAATCCAAGGCGCGCGTAATCAGTAGGTACGTATTGGCATCAAAGTACGTCGAAAACTTTTCGCCTTGATACCGAAGGTAGGACTCAATTTCAAACTCCACATCAAATCCGAAGCGATAGCTTTCAGATCCTCTTAGCTGGCGGCCGAATTTTTCCGCCATGTCATCGTCCGATAAATACGTGATGTGACCGATCATGCGTGCTACCGACAAGCCCAGTCGAGGCACGGTATTCTTTTCGTAGTAATGGCCACCGTGGAAGTCGGGATCATTCACGATAGCCCGCCGCGCCACCTCGTTAAACGCGATGTTTTGAGCCGAAAGCCTGGGTGTTGACGCCACGATCACGGCATGCCGAATGCGGTGTGGGTAGGCCATAGACCACTGCATGGCCTGCATCCCCCCGAGGCTTCCGCCCATCACGGCGGCGAACTGCGCAATGCCCAGACGGTCGGCCAGCCGGGCCTGGGCATGGACCCAGTCTTCTACGGTCACAACAGGAAATGCGGCACCGTACGGCTTACCCGTGGCTGGATTGAGACTCGCTGGCCCGGTCGACCCAAAGCACGATCCTAGGTTGTTCACCCCGATCACAAAAAATCGGTCGGTATCGACCGGCTTACCGGGACCCACCATGTTGTCCCACCAGCCGATTTGTCCAGGGTCGTGGGCAGGGTATCCCGCCACATGATGGGAGGCATTGAGCGCATGGCAGATAAGTACTGCATTGGAACGATCTGCGTTTAAGGCTCCATAGGTCTCGTACACCAGGTCATAGGGAGCAAAGGACTGGCCGCTTGTCAGCGGCAAGGGCTCCGAAAAATGGGCCGTCTGCGGGCTTACCGGACCGACACTCGAGGGATTGCTGCGCTGGGGATTCAACGGAGACTTGGGCATGCCGCATTCTAGCTTTTGCCGTGCGCCTTCGTAACGGTTCGTCACAATTGGCCGCGCACTGGATGGGCTCTCGGCGTGAATGTCACGATTGTTTACGTTTTGACCTGCGCCCAGAGGAAATACTGATCCTAGCGTACGCCCTATGGCAGTCATAGGGTGGCGCGTGAATAAGGAGAATAGCGTTATGCCTCTGTTGACTCAGTTTAGAAAGCCCCCGCTGTCTGCGGCCGCGGCCAAGCGGCCCCAGCCTCGTCACACCACCCCTGTTGTACCGATAGAGCCACCCACATCACTGCTGCCCAATGCCAGTCCCATCCGGCTTCGCAAACTGGAGGTCACCCAGGCCGAGCCGATCCATGCCATTACCCCGCGTCAGCGTCAGGTGTTGTATTGCTTGGCCGAAGGCAAGCCAACAAAGATTATCTGCGAGGAATTGCGCATGTCGCAGGGAACGGTAAAAGTCCACATCGGTGCAATTTTTCGGGCGATGCGGGTCCACAATCGAACGCAGGCTACGCTTGTGGCATTACGTGACGGCTGGATTCACCCCGAAATGTGGTCGCGCTCTTGATTCCATTTGGCCAGCAAGGCGGCAAGCTTTCCGGGGTCGCCTTGCTTCAGAATTCGAGCGGCTTGTTTTGAGCAGTCGCCGGCTTTGGCCCGAAGAATCTCTTGTTTGACCAGCAGAATCTGTGCAGGGTGCATGGAAAACTCCCGTAGGCCAAATCCGAGCAGCAGCTTTGTTAGCGAGGGGTCGCCCGCCATTTCACCGCAGACGGATACAGGCACACTGTTTTTTGTGCAGACTCGGATGACATCATGAATCAGCCGAAGCACTGCCGGATGCAGAGGGTTGTAAAGGTGAGCAACTTCCCCGTCTGCCCGATCAATGGCCAGTGTGTACTGAATCAGGTCATTGGTACCCAGAGAGGCAAAATCCATCACGGGAAGCAGGCCGTCGATGGCCAATGCAGCCGCTGGAACTTCGATCATGGCGCCGATGGGAATACTCTGATCAAAGGCCGAGCCACGGTCGCTTAATTGGGCCATGGCAGTAGTCATCATCCGGCGGGCAGCCACCATTTCCTGTGGCCCGCTCACCAGCGGCACCAGCAGTTTGATGGGTCCGTGGGCCGACGCCCGCAGAATCGCCCGCAGCTGGGTGGTGAACAGCTCCGGCTCGGCCAGGCACAATCGAATCGCTCGCAATGCCAAGGCAGGATTGGACGGCACTTCCCGATGGGCCGAAACACTGGGCACATCTTTATCGGCCCCAGAGTCCAAGGTTCGAATGGTGACGGGCCGGCCCTTCATGGCCAGTACGACACTACGATAGGCCTCGTACTGCTCGTCTTCGGACGGCGGGTCATTGCGGTTCATGTACAGAAATTCACTACGGAAGAGCCCCACGCCCTGACAGCCAATATCAATGGCGTTGGCAGCATCACTTGGTAGATCGAGATTGGCCAATAGACGCACGGCCTGCCCGTCCAGAGTTTCAGCTGCCACATGTTTGATGCGCGTGAGTCGGCTTCGGGCGACTGCCTGTTCGGCCTGGCGGACCTCATAGATGCTGCGGACAGGCGCATCAATGCTGCCGATCACCACGCCAGCCTGTGCATCGATGATGATCGGCTCGCCCTGCTTCACAATCCGATGCAGGCTCTGGAGCCCCACGACTGCCGGCAGACCAAGGCTTCGGGCCAAAATGGCGGTATGCGAGGTCGGGCTGCCGGTATCCGTCGCGAACCCAGCAAATGCATGTTCTTTTAAGAGCAGCATGTCCGCGGGCGCAATGTCATGGGCAACAAGAATCCAAGGCAGCTGGCTGTGCCCTTCGTTATGGTGGTGCTCAGACGGCAATGCGATGCGATGGCCACCATCGGGATGGCGCATTGCTTTAAGTATCCGCTCCACAATCTGACGAACATCTTCACGCCGCTCACGCAGGTAGGCGTCATCAATGTTGTCAAACTGTTCAGCCACCGTCTCGTATTGCTGCACCAAGGCCCATTCGGCATTGCAGTGCTCAGCCAAGATACGATCGCGGGTCGCTTCAATCAGCAGTGGGTCATGCAGAACGATTGCCTGCAAATCAAGAAATGCCCGAAGCTCGGCGGCAACTTCTTTCCCCAGGTCTTGGCGCATGCGTTCGAATTCTTCATCGACACTGCGGACCGCTGTGTAGAGTCGCTCGACCTCCTGATGGCTCTCTTCAGGCGCAACGGAGCGACGCGGCACATCAAGAGAGGCGGGCGCAAGGACCCACGCTCTGCCGATGGCAATGCCGCGCCCAACCGAGATGCCCGAGACCGAAAACGCCATTGCTAGCTCTCTTCCCCGAATCGGGAGGCAAACAAATCCACCAAGGCAGCCAGCGCCTCGCCTTCTTGCTCACCAATGGTTTCGATATCAACCTCGGTGCCTTTGCCCGCCGCCAACATGGTCACACCTAAGACACTCTTGGCATTGACCCGTTTGTTGTTACGCGAGAGCCAGACTTCACATGGGAATTTCGTCGCCAACTGGCTGAGCTTTGATGAGGCCCGAAGGTGAAGGCCCAGGGCGTTGATCACGGGAACGGTCTGTTTAGGCATGCGAATTATCCTGCGGGAGTGATCTCGGCGCAGCTCGGTGCGATGCAGTCGGCCAGCTTAGTGGCCAGGGCCTGTGCGGGCATCTCCCGATAGGTAAGCGCCTTTAACAGCATTGGAACGCTTACACCGGTCAGGCCGTGGGCATTTAGATCGTGGTGCAGCGAGAGCCAGGCCGACGCAGCATTCGATGGTGTCGCACCCAACAGATCAGCAAGCAACAATACGTCATGGGGGCTTCCCTCTTGCCGCCAGACCTTTTCAATGGTCGCGGTCGCATCATCCAGCGATGCATTGGCCTCGATATCTGCGACGACGACATCGCCCACATAGCGGCCGAATGCGTGGCAGGCCACAGCGTGCAACGCCTGGCCTAGGGGCGCATGGCAGACCAGTATTAACAGTGTCATGGCTGAAAGATAGCATCGATAAATAACGATGCAACGCTCAGCCCAGACTGTTCTGTAATCTCTTGAAAGCCTGTGGGGCTCGTGACATTGATCTCGGTGAGGCAGTCCCCGATGACATCCAGGCCGATCAGAAATAGCCCCCTAGGAGCCAGTACTTCCCCGACGTGTGCAGCGATTTCTTGGTCGCGGGCCGACAATGGCATCACCATGCCGGTGCCGCCCGCGGCCAGATTGCCGCGTGATTGGCCCTTGGCCGGGATACGGGCCAGCGCCCATGGGACCGGCTTGCCGTTAATCACGATAATGCGTTTATCACCTTGCGCGATTTCGGGAAGGTAACGCTGTGCCACGATACTGCGCTGCCCATGCTCGGTCAGCACTTCCAACGCCGAGGGCAGATTAGGGTCGTGGGCCTCCAGCACGAATACCCCGGTGCCCCCCATGGCATCCAGTGGCTTGATCACGACCTTGCCGAGACGTGCAGCGAACGCTTTCAGCGACCCCAGGTCACTGCTCACCAAGGTCTCGGGCGTAAATTGCGGAAATTCAAGCGCCGCCATCTTCTCGCCATGGTTACGAAGTGCATCCGGCGTATTGATTACCCGCACCCCTTCCCGCTGGGCCACCTCAAGCAGCTGGGTGGCTACGAAATAGTGTTGATCAAACGGCGGATCCTTGCGCATCAAGATGGCATCGAATTCACGGGCGGGGCACCACTGGGCCCGGTGTTCGACCCACCACTGCGGCGCCTGCGGATTGTCGATAAGAATGTGATGGGCAAACACCATCAGCCGGCTGGTCTGATCGACAACCTCTGCCCGAAGGCCCGCCATGTGTGCCACATGGATTTCAATGCCCCGTGTTTGGCATTCGCGCATCATGGCAAATGTCGTGTCTTTGTAAGTTTTAAATGCTGCGAGGGGATCGCAGACAAACAAGACACGTCGATTCACGATACGGTCGCTTCCAGCTCGAGCGAAGCGGCCAACAGGGCAAGCCGGGCAATGACCCCGTAGACATAAAACCGGTTTGGAGCAGCGTCGGGGTGATTCGAAAATTCTGGCTGCATGCAGCTCTCATCAAAGGGCAGGGGGGCAAACTTCATCCCTGGGGCATTGAGATTTTCATCGGGACCGCGTTCTGCGTGCACCCGATAAAACCCTCCCACCACGTAGCGGTCGACCATATAGACCACAGGCTCTGCCACAGCACCATCGACTTCCTCAAGCGTATGCACACCCTCTTGAATCAGCACATCGGTGACCTGCATACCTTCTTTGACCACGGCCATTTTGTTGCGTTGTTTGCGGTTGAGATTGACCACTTCGCTGGCGTCTTTGACGGTCATCACACCCATGCCGTAGGTTCCCGCATCGGCCTTGACCACCACAAAGGGTGTCTGTTGGATTCCAAGCGCTTTGTACTTGGTCTGAATACGCGACAGCATCTGAGACACGTTATCGGCCAGACAGCTTTCACCTTCGCGCGCCTGGAAGTCGACATGGGAACACGTTGCGAAAAACGGGTCGAGTACCCAGGGGTCAATCTGTAGACGTTCGGCAAATGCATTGACCACTTTGGAATAGGCGGCAAAGTGCTGAGACTTCCGGCGTACAGACCAGCCTGCATGCAGGGGGGGGATGATTTTTTGACCATCCAGCCCCTTTAACACCTCAGGAATGCCACCGGAGAGGTCGTTGTTAAGCAATACGGCGCATGGATCAAATCCTTTGACGCCCACACGATTGCCATGACGTTCGATAGGCTCCAAGAGCAGGTGTTGCCCATCGGGCAGCTCAATGCGTGTGGGTTCGGCAAGATCGGGAATCAGGCTGCCCAGTCGGACTTCGAGCCCTGACTGCTGCAGCAGTGAGGCCAGCCGTGCCACATTGGTCAGGTAAAACGTGTTGCGGGTATGGTTTTCCGGAACCAGCAGAAAACGGCGTACATCGGGACAGCGGCGCTCGACAGCTGCGCTGATAGCCTGCACCGTCAGGGGCAACGTGTCGACAGAGAGGTTATTAAATCCCCCCGGAAATAAATTGGTGTCGACCACCGAAAGCTTAAAGCCGGCATTGCGCAGATCAACCGAGGCATAAAACGGCGGCGTATGGCTTTGCCACTGGGATCGAAACCAGTGTTCGACTTCGGGGCTTGCATTCAGGATTTGCTGCTCGAGATGCAGCAAGGGGGCACCACCATCGGCGGCATTCAATATACGAGGCACCATATCAGGGCATTTTAGCCCCCTTAGATGACGCCTGCCTTACAGCGGACCGGGCCTTTGATGCCGCGCAAAAAAAAGCCCGCCAAGAGGCGGGCTTAAAGACACATCGATAAGGAGAAACACAACAATGAAGAAGACTACAAATTCAGCTAAAAGTTGCACATTTCATGTGGGGAAATGCGAAGGGGATGCATGATTCCACATCCCCTCGCGCATTTCATTACAGGTAGTACGCCTTTTCACCATGGGAGGTGGTGTCGAGACCCTCACGCTCTGCATCTTCGGGAACCCGCAGACCGGTGATCATCTTCACGATGAACAGGGCAATCACGGAGACCACCGCAGACAGGACGATGGTGGTGATCACGGCTTCGATCTGGATCGCCACCTGGCTACCGATCGAGTACTCACCAACCTTGTCGGCTACGTAATCAAATACACCGGTCCCGCCCAGCGAAGGAGCTGCAAATACACCGGTCAGAATCGCACCGATGATGCCGCCCACGCCATGGACACCGAATACATCCAGTGAATCGTCGGCTTTGAGCAGCCGCTTCAGACCTGTGACACCCCACAGGCAGCCAAAGCCAGCCACCAGACCAATCACCAGGGCACCGACCAAGCCTACAAAGCCCGCTGCAGGCGTAATCGCCACCAGACCTGCGACCGCACCCGATGCGGCACCGAGCATCGAGGGCTTCTCACGGAAGATTGCCTCGCCCAGTGTCCAGGCCACGATCGCTGCAGCAGTAGCAAACAGAGTGTTGGTCACAGCAAGCGCGGCCGTGCCCGTTGCCTCAAGGTTAGAGCCGGCGTTAAATCCAAACCAACCCACCCAGAGCATGGCTGCACCGACCATGGTGAGCGTGAGGTTGTGCGGGGGCATGGGCTCTTTGCCGTAACCCACGCGCTTGCCCACGAAGTAGGCCGCGACCAGACCGGCAACACCCGCATTGATGTGGACCACAGTGCCGCCTGCAAAGTCGAGTGCGCCCTTGGCCCAGAGTGCCCCAGCTGCTGCAATCACGGCCTCAAGCGATTTCGCATCGCCCACCTTGATTGCATCCGGACCATCCCAATACCAGACCATGTGTGCGGTAGGAATGTAGGCAAACGTGAACCAGATGACCAAAAAGAGCAGCACGGCCGAGAACTTCATGCGCTCTGCAAAGGCACCCACGATCAGCGCACATGTGATCGCAGCAAATGTGCCCTGGAAGGCGACAAACATCAGCTCGGGAATGACCACGCCGCGGCTAAAGGTTGCCGCTACGGATTCAGCGGTAATACCCGACAGGAAGAGCTTGTCGAAACCACCGAAATAGGGGCTGCCGCCTGTGAATGCGAGCGAGTAGCCATAGATGGCCCACAGCACAAAAATTAGGGATGCACCTACCATGACCTGCATCAGTACCGAGAGCATGTTTTTGGCGCGCACCAGGCCACCGTAAAACAAGGCAAGGCCCGGCACGATCATGGAGAGCACCAGCACGGTCGACAACATCATGTAAGCCGTATCCCCTTTGTTGGGAACCGGAGGGGGTGGCGCAGCGGCAGCAGGCGCGTCTGCGGCAAAAGCCAATGAAGCCATGCCGAGGGTGCCCACTGCAGCGAGCGCCGGCCCGGCGTATTTCGCGAGAGTAGAAGTTAGCGTTTTCATAAAAACCTCGTTTGAGAATGTGTCAGCTCAAGATCAGAGCGCGTCTTTACCGGTCTCACCGGTGCGGATACGAATGACTTGTTGCAGGTCGTAGACGAAGATCTTGCCGTCGCCGATCTTTCCGGTTCGTGCGGCCCCTTCGATCGCTTCGATGGCGCGGTCCAAGAGATCTTCTGCCACGGCGGCCTCGACCTTGACCTTGGGCAGAAAATCCACCACGTATTCCGCCCCACGGTAGAGCTCGGTGTGGCCCTTCTGTCGCCCAAAGCCTTTGACTTCGGTCACCGTGATGCCCTGCACACCTATTGCAGATAGGGCCTCACGCACCTCGTCGAGCTTGAACGGCTTGATGATTGCAGTGATTAATTTCATGTTGTCCTCTTTGTTCAATGCAGGGCCGCGATGGTCTGCTGCGCCCTGGGATTCATGACGTTGGGTTAGAAGGTTTTGGTGAGGGAGAGCACTGTGCCGTTGTCAAAAAGTTTTTTGCCCGACGCATTCGTGAACCAGGCTTCTCCGGCTGCATCATCTTTGAAGCTGACTTTTGTTACCGCCAGGCCAAGCGAGTACGAGTCACCCAAGTCGTACGCAACACCAATCTTGTAATCTTTGAAGTCTTCATCGCCGTTTTTGATTTTTTGGTATCCAACGTGCGCTGAGAGCGTTAATTTGTCCATGAGAGGGTAGCTAACAGTGATGTCGTGGTAGAGCGATCCCTTGGACGAATCGTTCACCCCAAACCAATTTCCAGTAGTCCGGGATAGTTTGTAGGAAGCTGGGCCATAGGACAGTCCTACATAAATTTCACGTGTGTTGTTTTTGACAGTGGCAGTGTTGCCCGGGTATTGATAGGCGATAGCACCGATATCAAAGCCCACGCCACCGGCGAGCGAGCCTTTGAATCCCCCGTAGAGATCAACCTCTTGGCTTGCGCCGGCCGCTGTCCATTGCGAAACATTCGAGGTCCAAGTGCCAACGTAGAGGCCCGACTTATGGGCCAAATCGAAACCACCTTGGGCTGCGGGTTTCTTGTCGGTCTGCGAGACACCACGGAACCGGTAATCCGAGAACAGCCCAAAGTTACCGCTGATCGTGAATTCGGGTTCGGGAGCTTTTTTGTCCTGGGCCAGAGCAGGCAGGGTCAGGGCAGCAAGAGTGATCGCAAGTACTGTCTTTTTCATGAGGAGACTCCTTTGTTAATAGACGCGAGCCGTACTGGCCCGTGGGGGTACCAAGCGAAAGCCATGCCAGCGCGGAGAGCGGCTAAATCGGGGGTTTGGCGGTGTACTTGACTCAATCTGTGGCAAGCCCGGACCCAATTCGCACACTTTTGATGCAAGTCATGCACCAAAAATGATCATGTGAGGGGGAAAGGGTATTCAGTGCAAAACGGCCGTGCTAAATTCATTCGCATGAACAAGTCACCGTTTTCATCACTGCCCCCCCTGCCCAAGGCCTTCTCTGACCTGCAAGACAAGGTCAAAGAGGTCATCAAGAATTCCCCTGCCGGCGACGTGGAAAAGCACATGAAGTCGGCCCTCTCGGCGGCCCTCAATAAGATGGATGTG
>JACCDS011210334.1_pt1 | contig 33104 bp, 29 predicted proteins | sample 7446441 | NCBI WGS metagenome assembly JACCDS01 (sample SAMN15323445, study PRJNA562643) | freshwater metagenome | isolation source: river surface water | place: USA:Blue River Watershed | collected 2017-08-17
TAATGGCGATAATGAACCTTACGCCAGACTCCTTTTATGCCATTAGTAGAATGGAATCTTTACAAAAAGTGGTGGATAAAGCCGGAGCATTTATTGAGGAAGGGGCTAGTATAATTGATATAGGCGGGCAAAGCACGCGACCAGGGGCCATTATGATAAGTGAGGAGGAGGAAATAGAAAGGGTTTCAGGGGCAATCGAATCCATTTCAAAGGCCTTTCCTACTGTTAAAGTATCTATTGACACATTTCAATCCAAAGTGGCTAAAGCAGCTATTGAAGCGGGAGCTGCAATTGTAAATGATATTAGTTGTGGAAGTTTTGATCCTGATATTTTGGAGGTGGTTGCTCAGTTCAAAGTGGGCTATATTGGCATGCATATTACGGGAACAAAAGATACTATGCATGTGATTCCCGAAAGAACAGATATTATAGAAGAATTGATCCATTTCTTTACCCAAAAAAAGCAATTATTGGCAGATAAAGATATTCAAGATTGGGTAATTGATCCTGGATTTGGATTTGGCAAAACCATTCAAGATAATTTTACGATTATTAAAGATTTAAGAAAACTAGCAATCATCCAATTACCCATTTTAATAGGAGTTTCTAGAAAATCAAGTATTTATAAAACTTTAGGTATTTCTGCCGAAGAAGCATTAAACGGTACTACAGTTGTAAACACGATTGCATTAAAAAATGGTGCTTCCATTCTGAGAGTGCATGATGTTAAGGAAGCAAGGCAAGCTTTAACATTAATGGAATATCTACAATAAAAAAAGGAGCTGAATTCAGCTCCTTTTTTAAAAATATATCGGAAGTTTATTTCTTAGTTACATCTTCGATTTCAATATCAAAAGCTAAGTTTTCAAAAGGCTTGATCACACCATTTGCTTGAGAGCCATAAGCTAACATAGCTGGAATGTAAATTGAACCCTTGCCACCTTTACCAAAGTATTGTAATCCAATTTCCCATCCTGGGATAACTGCACCTGCACCAATTTTTACATCATAAGGCTTACCATCTGGTTTCATATTCGTATCAAATACTTCTCCTTTAAATGTGTAACCCTTGTAAAGTACACTAGCAATTTTTGTAGTGTCAATTTTATTAGAAGCATCCCCTGGAGTTTTGATGGCAACAAATACTCCTTCTGGAGATTCTACTGCAGAGATTTTATTTTTAGCTAAATATGCTTTGATTGCTGCAACTTCTTTTTTCTTTTCTATTTCAGATTCAGCTTTGTAATCTTCGTCCACTTTTGCAACATCAGTAAATACATTGATGATTTCTGCTTTACCAACAATCACATCTTTAGCCTTGAATACTTCATTAAACTGTAATACACCCATTTTAACTAAAGTGTCTACACTTAAAGAGAATTCAATCTTGTCTCCTTTTTTACATTGCATAATGATTTCAGTAAATGTATATTTACCTAATCTTGCAGTGTCTATTGGGAAATACACTGGAATTTGACCATAAGTAGTACTTAAGATTGTATCCTTGCTTTTTAATTTATACTCTAAATTAATTTTTACAAATTGACCTTGAGCTAATTTCTGAGGGTTACCAGAACCATGAGAAATTTTATAAAGCATACCTGAAGGAGCTTTTTCGTATTGATTACAACTTGCAAACAATACAAGTACTGCGACTAATTTTAATGTTGACTTTAACATGTTTTAATTTAATTGAGATAATTGTGTTTTGTATGTTTCTAGAATATTTTTAAAATCATTCAATGTTTCTTCAACAGATTTTAAAGAACTTCCGCCTGCTGCATTAGCATGGCCTCCACCTTCAAAATGTGTTCTGGCAAATATATTAACATCAAAGTTACCTTTGCTTCTAAAACTCCATTTTCTTTCTTCTTCTCTATCAATTACAATAGCTGCAAACTTGATGCCTTGTATAGACAATAAATAGTTCACCAACCCTTCCGTATCCCCTGTTTTTAATTCAAACTTGTATATATCTGTTTTAGGGATTGCCATCACTGCCGTCTTAAATTCAGGAAATACATGCATTCTATTTAAAAAAGCATTTCCCATAAATTTTAATCTGCCTTCAGTAGATTGGTCATAAATTGCTTCATGAATTTTACCATGCTGTAATCCTAATTCTTTTAAGTGGGCAACAATTTTATGAACCGATGCTGTACAAGAAGGGAATCTAAATGATCCAGTGTCTGTCATTAATCCTGTATATAAACAAGTTGCAATATCTAAATTGATTAAGTTGCTGTGTCCTGATTGAACTATAAAATCATAGATCATCTCACAAGTAGAGCTCATTTTCACATCACTTATTCCAAATCCAAAACTAGGTGTATCTGGTTGTTGGTGATGGTCGATCAATATTTTAATGGCTTTGGAGTCTTTGATAATTGGCTCCATATGTTTTGTTCTGTGAAGAATATTAAAATCCAAACAAAACACATAATCAGCATTCTGAACTATCTCTGTAGCTTTTGCTTTGTTTTGTTCAAAATCAATCACCTTATCTGTACCAGGCATCCAATCCAAAAATTGAGCCCAATTGGTAGGTGAAATTACATGAACATCATGCCCTAATTGTATTAGAAAATGATACAATGCCAAACTTGATCCCATTGCATCCCCATCAGGTTTTTGATGCGCAGTGATCACTGCCTTAAAAGGTTTGGATAATAGAGGGTAAAATTGTTCAATTGCTTGCATAAGTGCACAAATTTACTATAAATCAAAGGTTTTTCACTAATTTTGCGCCTGCAATTAGCAACATTATAACAAATTGATTATGAGTAACAGAACATTCACGATGATTAAGCCAGATGCTACCTCTAAAGGACATACTGGTGCCATTTTAGATCAAATTATCAAAGCTGGTTTTAGCATTAAAGCGATGAAATGGATCCAATTATCTGAAGCGCAAGCAGGAGAATTTTATGCAGTGCATAAAGAAAGACCATTTTATGGTGAATTAGTTGAGTTTATGTGTAGCGGCCCCATCGTAGCTGCCATCCTTGAAAAAGAGAATGCAGTTGCTGATTTTAGAACCTTAATTGGAGCTACTAATTTTAAAGATGCTGCAGAAGGAACTATCAGAAAAAAATATGCAACATCTATTGGAGAAAATGCTATTCACGGAAGTGATAGTGATGAAAACGCTAAAATTGAAGGAGATTTTTTCTTTAGTGGTTTAGATAGATTCTAGCATTTTTGAAGAGTCCTTTTTAAGAGATTCTTCATGAAATTTATTCTGTAAAGAGTCTCCCAATGGGGACTCTTTATTTTTTGCCGCCTCTCTTCTTTGGCTTGCCATATTTTTTCATCATCTCATCCTTATGGCTTTTTCGAACATTTACTTTTTTGTTCTTTGCTGATTTTTCATGAAATGCACCACCCCCCGCATCTATTTTGGGTCTTTTAATTTGAATCGTTTTCATATGAACTTTTGGAAGTTCATCATCTATTAGAACTGTTGATATTGTTAAGTTTTCAGGAAGAGATAACATTGGAATATTTTGTCTCATTAATGCTTCTATCTTCTGTTGAAAAGGTTTTTCTTTTTCAGTAATGAAAGTAATTGCAATACCTTTTTTGTCTGCTCTACCTGTTCTACCAATACGATGTATATAGTTTTCTGGCACTTCAGGCGTATCAAAATTGATTACATGGGTAACTTCCGCCACATCAATACCTCTAGCCATGATATCTGTTGCTATGATGTATTTGAAGACACCTGCTTTAAATTGTTTTACAGTATTGAATCTATAATTCTGTTCTTTGTTAGAGTGAATAACCCCAACAATTTCAGGAAACTGTAAACTTAGTTTTTCATACAATTGATCTGCCAAACTTTTGGTACTAACAAAAATCAACACCTTGGTCATTGTTTCATCAGAACTTAATAACAGTTCTAGTAAATTAACTTTTGTGTTAAAGTTGGGAACATCATATGCAGTTTGAATGATATTCTCTACAGGACTTCCAGTGGGTGCTGCTTCTATTCTTTCTGGCTCTGTAAAATAATCATTCATTAAACTTTCTACTTCATCCGTAATAGTTGCAGAGAATAACAAATTTTGTCTCTTACCTGGTAATAAGGAAAGGATATTAGTTATCTGAGTTCTAAAACCAAGATTCAACATTTCATCCATTTCATCTATCACCAATCTTTTGATAGTCTTGGTTTTGAATGCACCATTTAACAATAAATCATATAGTCTACCTGGAGTAGCAACTAAAACATCCACTCCTTTTTCAACTTCCAATTGTTGTGTATTGATATTGGCTCCACCATACACTCCTACTGTAACCACATTCATATAAGTGGTCAATTTTTTCACTGATTCTACCACCTGTACAACCAATTCTCTTGTTGGAACGATAATCAGTATTTGAGGGTCTTTGTTTTTATCAAATTTCCATAATCTTAAACAAGGTAATAGGTATGCGAATGTCTTACCAGTTCCAGTTTGTGCAATACCACATACATCTCTTCCTGACATCACCACAGGGAATACCCTATGCTGTATAGTTGTTGGATGTTGAAAACCAAGATCTTCGATGGCCTTGGTCAAAGATGGGTTGAGGTTTAAGTCGGAGAAATTCATGGGGACAAAGGTAAGATATTTAAAATGGTGCGGGGGATTTAGCTCCCTTCGGTCGCTTAGTCGAAATAGAAACTAGGTTTTCTATTTCAAGGATTTAGCTCGCTATGCTCGCTTAATCCTTTCACCCTCAGTGCAAAAGCATAAGTAACAACCAAATAACAACACAAGCCCTTCGCTTCGCTCAGGCCTTTGAATTGTTATAATCGCGCACAACTTCAAGCAAGCTTGAGTTGTTTGCTCTTATAACAATTCAGCCTCAACTTTCGTCGAGGCTGTACTTTTTTGGGTTGTTTCTCTTTTTTGGTCGGGTGAACAGGATTTGAACCTGCGACCCCTTGCACCCCATACAAGTGCGCTACCGGGCTGCGCTACCACCCGAAACCTACTCAAATCACTAAAAATCACGGGATTTGGGCTGCAAATATACCCTCAAATCGAAAAAAACAAGCTATCTTTACTTCAAATTTATTGACCTAATGTCCATTCTTTTAAGACAAGTCAAGATTGCCGATCCGGCGTCTCCATTTCACAATAAGGTTAAAGATATTCTCATTAAGGATCAACAAATCGTTTCCATTACCGACCATTATGACGGGAAAACTGATTTTGTTTTTGAAAAAGCAGGTACAACTGTATCTCCTGGTTGGGTAGATCCATTTGTGCACTTTTGTGACCCGGGAATGGAAAATAGAGAAACCTTGGCTTCAGGAGCTGCTGCAGCTCAAAAAGGAGGATTCACAACAGTGTTTAATATCCCTAACACACAACCCGTTACCGATAATAAATCTCAAGTAACTTATACAAAACAACAAAGCAATCATTTACCAATACATGTTTATCCCATTGGGGCTTTATCCAAAAAAATTGAAGGAAAGGATTTAGCAGAAATGATTGATATGTATAATAACGGAGCCGTTGCTTTCAGTGATGGACTTCATCCAGTACAGTCTACCCTTTTATTTTTAAAAGCTTTACAATATGTAAAAGCATTTGATGGAGTAGTTATTCAAATGCCCATTGATAAGAGCTTGGGTAGTTTAGGATTAATGAATGAAGGTATATTGTCTACTCAATTAGGTTTACCAGGAATTCCAGCCATCGCTGAGGAATTGATTATCTCGAGAGATATTGAATTAGTTAGATATACTCAATCTAAATTGCATATTACTGGAGTATCCACTGCTAAAGGAATCGCAATGATTGCTGATGCTAAAAAAGAAGGACTTCAAATTACATGTAGTGTAACACCTTATCATTTATTCTTTACAGAAGAAGATTTAAAAGAATACAATACTTTATTAAAAGTGTTCCCTCCTTTGAGAACCAAAAAAGATCAGGAAGCCATATTAATGGCGGTTGAGAATGGTACAGTAGATTGCATAAGTTCTCATCATCTTCCACAAGATTGGGATGGCAAAACAATTGAGTTTGAAAATGCGAAAGCAGGGATTGCTTGCATTGAAACTAGCTTTAGTGCAGTATTAGAGAAATTGCCAAAATTATCAGAAGAAAAAATTGCCGCATTGTTTTCTAATAATGCAAGACAAATTTTCAACTTACCAACTGCTAATATAGTTGAAGGAGTAAACGCAGAATTAACTTTGTTTAATGTGAATGAAACAACCAAAATGAGTCAATCAAGTTCTGCAAGTAAATCAGCCAACTCTCCTTTTTGGGATCTTTCTTTAAAAGGAAAAATCATTGGCACAGTAGTAAAAAATACTTTACATATAAATTCTTAAAATAAAACAATGGAAAACACAGTAACAAGTCACATCGTTAAAGGAGCCATCTTAAGTGCTATCTCAATAGTTTTTAGTGTAATCGTTTATGTATTTAACTTATATGAAATGTCATGGTTAAGTTGGATCAATTATGCTATCTTTTTGGGTGGTTTAATTTATGGAGCAATATTATACGCAAATCAAAATAATAACAATGTTACATTTGGTAATGTGTTTGCGCACGGATTTAAAACTACAGCAGTAGTGATTGTAATTACAGTTTTATTTACCATTTTATCTACCAAATTATTGTTCCCAGACATGGTAGACAAAATTGTAGACATGACAAGAAAGCAAATGGAAAAAAATCCTCAAATGACAGACGAAATGATTGAGCAAGCTGTTACTATGACTAAGAAATTCTTCTTGCCATTTGCAATTGGTGGTGCTATCATCGGAACTGGAATTCTTGGAGCAATTGGTGCAGCTATTGGAGCTGGTGTTGCAAAAAAGAATCCAAATCCATTTGAAAATAACGCTGCTTAAAATTAACCTTAATGCAAATTTCTGTAGTTATACCTTTATTTAACGAATCTGAATCTTTACCAGAATTAATGGCATGGATTGATCGTGTTATGCAAACGAATCAATATAGCTATGAAGTCATTATGTTGGATGATGGCAGTGATGATAATAGTTGGGATACCATACAGGATTTAAAAAATAAATATTCCTCTTTAAAAGGAATTCGTTTTCAAAGAAATTATGGTAAATCGGCAGCATTAAATGAAGGATTCAAAGCTGCTCAAGGAAATATTGTAGTGACAATGGATGCTGATTTGCAAGACTCTCCGGATGAAATACCTGAGTTCTATAAAATGATAACAGAAGATGGGTATCATTTAGTGAGTGGATGGAAGAAAAAAAGATACGATAACACTTTTACAAAAAATATTCCTTCTAAAATATACAATGCAGTAGCAAGAAAAAGTTCTGGAATTGTATTACACGATTTTAATTGCGGTATTAAAGCCTATCAATTAAAAGTGGTGAAGAGCATTGAAGTGTTTGGAGAAATGCATCGTTATATTCCCATTTTAGCTAAATGGGCTGGTTTTAAAAAGATAGGTGAAAAAGTAGTGGTGCATCAAGCAAGAAAATATGGTACAACTAAATTTGGCTGGGAGCGATTTGTGAACGGATTCTTGGATTTAATGACAATACAGTTTTTATCTAAGTTTGGTAAGAAGCCCATGCAATTTTTTGGTTTAGTAGGTACCTTGTTTTTCTTAATAGGATTCGGTTCTGTTGGATATATAACTGTTTCTAAATTTTTATATCCAGAAACTAGTATTACCAATAAGCCTGCTTTTTACATCGCCTTAACTTCAATGTTAATTGGCGTACAATTATTTTTAGCTGGTTTTATTGCAGAGTTAATCAATAGAAATGCACCAGATAGAAACCACTATTTAATAGTTGAGAAGATAGGATGGTAAACAATTTGGTCATAATAGGCCCCGCTTGGCCCTTAAGAGGTGGACTAGCAGCATTTGACGAAAAACTAGCTACCACATTTAGTCAAAAAGGCATTTCAAGTTCTATTGAAACTTTCTCTTTACAATACCCACAGTTTTTATTTCCAGGTAAAACACAGTACAGTAATTTACCTGCTCCAGAAAATATTACAATTCATGTTTCTATTAATTCAATCAATCCATTCAATTGGATTAAAGTTGGATTACAATTAAGAAAAGCTGCTCCCAACTTAATTATTGTAAGGTATTGGCTACCCTTTCTGGCTCCCTGTTTGGGAACTATTTGTCGAATTGCCAAATCAAACAATAAGACTAAAGTGATTTCTATAGTAGATAATATGATCCCACATGAGAAAAGAATAGGTGATCAGCTTTTCACAAAATATTTTGCTGGATCGGTGGATGCTTTTTTAACAATGAGTGACAAGGTTAACAAAGATGTGCAGCAATTTTCTGACAAACCAACACTAATTTCTCTTCATCCCATATTTGATCATTTTGGCGATCCAATTTCAAAAGAAACTGCAAGAAATATTTTAGGGATTCCTGCCGATCAAAAACTTATTTTATTCTTCGGATTTATTAGAAAGTATAAAGGTTTGGATCTTTTATTAAAAGCAATGGCAACAGATTTGATTCAATCTGCTGACATTCATTTAATGATTGTAGGCGAATTTTATGAAGATGCAGCACCTTATCATGAATTAATCAATACACTAGGTATAAATGATAGAGTTCATTTGGTAGAAGGTTTTGTAGCAGATAAGGAAGTTAAAAACTATGTATGTGGTGCAGATTTTATCATACAACCTTATAGAAATGCAACTCAAAGTGGAGTAACTCCCCTTGCCTATCATTTTGAAAAACCTATGCTGGTAACCAATGTGGGTGGATTGGCTGATACCGTTCCCAATAATCAAGTGGGTGTTGTAGTCGAACCAACGGTAGATAGTATCGCTGAGGGAATTACTACCTTATATCAAAATGGAGCATCTTATTATCTGCCTCAAATTAAAATAGAGAAGCAAAAATATACTTGGGAACAAATGGCCAATAATTTTTTACTTTTACAACAACAAATACAATAGAGTATGTCCATTATAAAAATAAAAGAACTGATTCAATCCTCTATAGAAGTGAAACAATCATTGCTACAAGATGAAGCTTTGGTAAAACAAATAGAGACTGTGGTGGAAGTAGTTACCAATGCTTTCAAAAATGGCAATGCAGTTTATTTTGCAGGTAATGGAGGTAGTGCTGCAGATGCACAACATTTAGCAGCTGAATTTTCAGGTCGTTTTTATAAAGATAGAAAGGCGCTTCCTTCTGATGCTTTACATTGTAATAGCTCTTATTTAACTGCTGTGGCTAATGATTATAGTTATGATGTAATTTATTCAAGACTATTAGAAGGCTTGGGTAAAAAAGGAGATGTATTAATTGGTATTAGCACTTCTGGGAATTCCGGCAATATTGTAAAAGCTTTTGAAATGGCAGCTTCCATGGGAATTGTTACTATTGGATTTACAGGTGCTGCTGGAGGTAAAATGAAAGAAAAGGCTGATTATTTAATCAATATACCTTCTACTACTACTCCAAGAATTCAAGAGTCACATATCTTGGTGGGACATATTATTTGTGAATTAGTGGAAGAAAATATTTTCGGGAAATAATGCCCTTTGAATTTTCACATATCAATTCAGAATGGACATTGTTCTTAGATAGAGATGGGGTAATCAATGCAGAAAAGAACGAGGATTATATTCGTAATTGGAATGAATTTGAATTTTATTCGGAGAGTCTAAAAGCCCTGCCTTTATTAGCTAAGAAATTCCCAAGAATTATTATTACCACAAATCAAAAAGGTGTTGGGAAGGGATTAATGACAGAAGATGATTTGAAGGATATTCATAACAATATGAAATCGCAGATTGAATTAGTTCAAGGAAGAATCGATCATATTTTATATTGTACTGATTTAGACAATGATTCTCCCAATAGAAAACCTCAACCAGGAATGGCATTTCAAGCCCAGACTTTATTTCCTGAAATACAATTAGATAAATCTATCATGGTAGGTAATAGAATGAGTGATATGCTATTTGGTAGAAATGCAGGAATGCATACTGTATTTGTAGCAACAACTCATCCAGAAACTAGTTTCCCAGATCCAGCAATAGATTACAGATTTGCGCACTTATTAGATTTTGCTAATCTAGTCTAGTTTTAATACGGCCAAGAATGCTTCTTGAGGAATTTCTACATTACCAATTTGACGCATTCTCTTTTTACCTTCTTTCTGCTTTTCTAATAATTTTCTTTTACGGCTGATATCACCACCATAACATTTAGCGGTTACATCCTTACGCATTGCAGATATATTTTCTCTTGCAACTACTTTTGCACCTATAGCTGCTTGAATGGCAATTTGGAATTGTTGTTTAGTCAATAACTCTTTTAATTTTTCGCAAAGCTTACGACCAAATTCTGCTGACTTTCCTCTGTGAATTAGGGCACTTAAGGCATCTACTTTCTCTCCGTTTAATAGAATATCCATTTTAACGATATCTGCTTCTCTAAAACCAATTTGAGTATAATCAAAAGAAGCATAGCCTCTGGTACCACTCTTTAATTTGTCATAGAAATCAAATACAATCTCCGTTAATGGCATTTCAAAAATCAACTCTACCCTTGTTGGAGTCAAATAACTTTGATTAATTAAGAATCCTCTTTTACTTAAACAAAGGGTGATAATATTTCCAATATAATCAGGTGTAGTAATAATTTGAGCTCTAATGAATGGCTCTTCAATGCGATCCACTTTTACTGGATCTGGCATCTCTGTTGGATTATTTACAATAATCTTTTCTCCTCTAGTTGTATAAGCTATAAAACTTACGTTAGGTACTGTAGTAATGACTGTTTGATTAAACTCACGCTCTAAACGCTCTTGAATAATCTCCATGTGTAATAAACCTAAGAATCCACATCTAAATCCAAAACCTAAAGCCTGTGAAGTTTCTAATTCAAAAGTTAAGGAAGCATCGTTTAATTGTAATTTATCCATACAATCACGCAACTCTTCAAACTCGTCTGTATTCACTGGATAAATACCAGCAAACACCATTGGCTTTACTTCTTCAAAACCATTAATCATTTCACCAGGATTATTCGCTAATGTTATGGTATCACCTACTTTAACTTCTTTAGCATTTTTAATACCTGTGATAATATAACCAACATCTCCAGCCCTTACTTCTTCTTTTGGCGTCATGGACAATTTTAATACCCCTACTTCATCCGCTATATAGTCTTTTCCAGAGGCAACAAATCTAATTTTATCATTCTTTCTTAATACGCCATTTAAAATTCTATAGTAAACAATAATTCCTCTGAAACTATTAAATACACTATCAAAAATCAATGCTTGCAATGGTGCTTCTGGATTACCTACTGGCGCAGGAATTCTTTCGCAAATAGCTTGTAAAATCTCTTCAATACCAATACCTGATCTTCCACTAGCCAATAAAATATCTTCTTGCTTACATCCAATCAAGTCAATGATTTGATCTGTTACTTCTGGAATTTTAGCTCCATCCATATCAATCTTATTGATCACTGGGATAATCTCTAAATTATTATCTAATGCTAAATATAAATTAGAAATTGTTTGTGCTTGAATACCTTGAGAAGCATCTACTAATAATAAAGCTCCTTCACATGCCGCTAATGCACGGCTCACTTCATAACTAAAATCCACATGACCTGGAGTATCAATTAAGTTTAAGGTATATGTCTCTCCTTTATGGATATAATTAATTTGAATCGCATGACTCTTGATGGTAATACCTTTCTCTCTCTCTAGATCCATATCATCCAATACCTGGTTCATCATTTCTCTTTCAGTAATGGTCTTGGTATGTTCTAATAAACGATCCGCCAAGGTACTTTTACCGTGATCAATGTGGGCGATGATACAGAAATTTCTTATGTTCTTCATGTATTGAAACTAATCTTTTAAATTCTATTTTAAAGCATTAATGATTGCAGCAAATTCTGTTGCAATTAAAGAAGCACCTCCAACTAAACCTCCATCCACATCTGGTTGTGAGAAAAGTTCTTTAGCATTAGCAGCTTTTACGCTACCACCATATAAGATAGAAATTTGATCTGCAATATTTTGACCATATTTAGCAGCAAATACAGATCTAATATATGCATGTATTTCTTGTGCTTGCTCACTTGACGCAGTTTTACCAGTTCCAATTGCCCAGATGGGTTCGTAAGCAATTACCACTTTCACTATTTGTTCTGCACTTAAGTGGAACAATGAATTTTTTAACTGTGCTTCTACAAAACTATTTTGTGTTCCAGCTTCTCTAATGTCTAATGGTTCTCCACAACAAAAAATAGGCGTACTATCAATTGCTAAAACTGCATTCACTTTTTCAGCTAATAAAGCATCTGATTCAGCAAAATATTCTCTTCTTTCAGAATGTCCTAAAACAATATGTTTAACACCCACTGAGGCAAACATTGGTGCTGAAATTTCACCTGTATATGCCCCATTTGATTTTTGGTGACAATTTTGAGCAGCAACATAAACATTTTGTTTGCCTGCTAATTTTGATAATGCTTGATGTATATATATAGCTGGTACAGCAAAAATGGCTTCCTGGTGTGCCGCTAAATGATGTTCTGTTTGTAACAATTCGTTTAATAAAGTATCAGCTTCTGATTGACTTAAATTCATTTTCCAGTTTGCTGCTGCAATTTGCTTTCTCATTGGGTAATTTTTGTACTTTTTTTAAGCTATTATTAGCGCTGCGAAGGTAATCAAAAATTAAGCCTAAACCTATTAAAACGTTATAAATGAGCTTGCTTATAAAGATGTTCTAGAACCAACTTCTCTTCTTGAGTTACTTCAAATCCTTTCATTTTCTTCCAATTCCCAATATCTTCTATTACTTTTTCAAATACATAGCCAGGTACTGTGCCCCAAGTAAAATTGGGTAAATTCTTAGGTAATAAGCCATTCCCAAATACATTGGCAGAGACACCAATATAAGAACCGGTATTGATACTTGACTGAATAGCAAATCTGCTATAATCTCCCGCCAACATGCCCATTTTTTGACCAACTGTATCCCAAACCTGTTGGGCTTCATTCCACAATTGAACCTGACCAGCCGAGTTTTTGACATTACTATTGGAAGTTCCGGCACCCAAATTGCACCAAAAACCTATTATACTATCCCCCAAATAACCATCATGACCTTTATTGGAAAAACCCATGATGATGGAATTTTTAATCTCACCCCCTGCCAAACAGAAAGGCCCAATAGATGTGGATCCATAAATACTCGTATTCATTTTTACCACTGCTTTATTGCCTATTACAAAAGGCCCACGAATACTTACACCTTCCATTATAACTGCTTCTCTACCAATATATATAGGTCCTTCACTTGCGTTTAAATTAGAACATGAAACTGTCGCACCTTCTTCTATAAATATTTGATCTTCTTGAATGAGTCTATTGGTTTCATTTACTTTTTGTGAAAGGCGATTTTGAGTGGCCAATTTAAAATCTGATCGGATAAAAGAGGCATGTCTTTTCAATAGATCAATACTATTTTCCACCCATTCAACCCCTTCTATGGCTATTGGCGGCAAATCAGCTAATAAGATTTTAGGAATGGTTTTTTCTTTTGTTTTTGTAGCAATCCATTTACCTGATGAACTAATTAATTTTTCTCCTTCTTTCAACCCTTTGATTTGACCGATTAATTGGTCATTTGGAACAATGGTAATGTTGATATATGTATGAAGATCATTTCCATTTAAAAAAGAAGACGGATACAGAACTTGTAAATAAGATGCAGTATAAATACCCGCTTCCTCTCCAATATATTTTTCCCATCTTTCTTGAAAACTATATAAACCTACTCTGCATTCTGCCAGAGATCTGGTTAAGCTAAATGGATAAAATTGTTCTCTATCCGCAATGTCTACTAAAATATATTGCATACTGCTAAAATAGTAAACAATTTTATAGTAAACCTCATCTATTCCTAACAGATGTTCTTTAATTGCTTATTTTTGAGTCCTAATTATTTTATATGCAATTTGGATATTTTAACTACCCTATGCCAGCGAATGAACCAGTACTTTCATATGCTCCAGGCAGTCCCGAAAAATTAGCTTTAAAAAAAGCATTAGTAGATTTAAAAAAGAAAACGCTTGATATCCCAATGTACATTGGAGGTAAAGCTGTTAGAACAGGTAAAAAAATAGCTATACATCCTCCACATGAAATCAAACATGTATTGGGTCATTTTCATGTTGGTAATAAACAACATGTAGATCAAGCAATCAATACTGCATTAAAAGTTCGTATCGCTTGGTCTGAAATGAGCTGGGAATCAAGAGCACATATATTTTTAAAAGCAGCCGATTTATTAGCGACAAAATATCGTTATGAAATGAATGCTGCTACCATGTTAGGTCAAAGTAAAAATGCTTTTCAAGCGGAGATTGATGCTGCTTGTGAGTTAATAGATTTCTTAAGATTTAATGTGCATTTTTTAAGTCAAATATATCAGCAACAACCTATCTCTGCTCCAGGAATTCACAATAGAATGGAATGGAGAGGATTAGAAGGTTTCGTATTAGCTATCACTCCATTTAATTTCACAGCTATTGGAGGTAATTTACCTGCTTCTGCTGCTATGTGTGGCAATGTGGTAGTTTGGAAGCCAGCGAATACACAAATTTATTCCGCTCAATTATTTATGCGAATTTTAAAAGAAGCAGGATTACCAGATGGCGTTATCAATATTGTTTATGTAGATGGTCCTACTTTAGGAGATACCTGTTTCAAACATCCTGATTTTGCTGGTGTACACTTCACAGGTTCAACTGGCGTATTTAATCATATGTGGAAACAAATTGGTGAAAATATTGCTAACTATAAATCTTACCCAAGAATTGTGGGTGAAACTGGCGGGAAAGATTTTGTAATGGTGCATCCAACAGCAGATGTAGATACTGTAGTAACTGCATTGGCTAGAGGTGCTTTTGAATTCCAAGGACAAAAATGTTCTGCCGCTTCAAGAGCTTATATACCAAGTAACATAGCACCTGCAGTGAAAGCGAAATTGATTAAAGTTGTTCAATCAATGAAAGTTGGTACTGTGGAAGATTTCTCCAATTTTGTGAATGCAGTAATTGATGAAAAAGCATTTGATAGCATCATTAAATATATCAGCAAAGCGAAGATGGATAAGAAGGCAAAAATCTTAATTGGTGGTAATTACAGTAAAACAAAAGGTTATTTTATTGAACCAACTGTAATCGAAACATCCGATCCAAAATACACTACCATGTGTGAAGAAATCTTTGGGCCAGTATTAACCATCTACACCTATCCAGCTGCTAAGTTTGAAAAAACATTAGATATTTTAAATACCACTTCTAAATATGCTTTGACTGGTTCTATCATTTCTCAGGACAGAGCTTCTATAGAATTAGCTACTCAAAAATTAAGACATGCGGCAGGCAATTTTTATATTAACGACAAGCCAACTGGAGCCGTAGTTGGACAACAACCATTTGGTGGAGCTAGGGCTTCTGGTACCAATGATAAGGCAGGAAGTATGTTGAATCTATACAGATGGTTAAGTGCTAGAACTATAAAAGAGACATTTAACCCTCCAACTGACTATAAATACCCATTTTTAAACGAAGCATAGGACTGTTTTTAGACCATTTTTATACGAAAAAACAGTATATTTGCTCCTCAAAATTAAAGGACTGTGGCCCAAAAATTTTCAAAAGAAACCTACCTCTACTGGTACGAATTGATGCAATTAATCCGTCAATTTGAATCTAAGTCTGAGGAAATGTATAAAATGGCAGGGAAAATCAGAGGATTTTTCCATGTGTATAATGGACAAGAAGCTATTGCTGCTGGTTGTATGACTGCAACCAACCACGAAGATCCATTTATTACTGGATACCGTGATCATGGTTTGGCTTTGGCAAAAGGGATGAGTCCTAATGCTGCTATGGCTGAGTTATACGGTAAAGCAACTGGTTGTTCTAAGGGTAAAGGTGGAAGTATGCACTTTTTTGATAAAGAGAACTACTTCTTTGGTGGACATGGCATTGTGGGTGCGCAAATTGGTACGGGTGCTGGTTTAGCATTTGCGGAGCAATATCGTGGATCTAAGAATGTTGTATTATGTTTCTTTGGTGATGGTGCTGCTAGACAAGGTATGTTACACGAAGTATTTAACCTTGCTATGTTATGGAAATTACCTGTGGTATTTATTTGTGAAAACAATAACTACGCAATGGGTACATCTATAGAGAGAACAAGTAATGTAATTGATATTTATAAGTTAGCGGATGCTTATGATATGCCATCTGATAAAATTGATGGTATGACACCAGAGTTAGTGCACGAAGGTGTTGCTAGAGCGGTGAAAAGAGCAAGAGATGGAGAAGGTCCTACTCTATTAGAAATGAAAACATACAGATACAAAGGACACTCTGTATCTGATCCACAAAAATATAGATCTAAGGACGAAGTAGAAGAATACAAGAACCAAGATCCAATCACTAAAGTTGCTAATACAATTTTAGAAAACAAATATGCATCTGAAGCAGATTTAAAAGCAATTGATGATAAAATCAGTGCGATTGTAGAAGCTTCTGTGAAATTTGCTGAAGAAAGCCCATGGCCAGATGACAGTGAAGTTTTAAAAGATGTTTATATTGATCAAAATTATCCATTCATCGTAGACTAATTACAACCATTTATATGAGCGATTTACAACAAGAACAAACTTCAACTGAGAACTTTTTCAAAAAGAATCAAAAATCTTTAACCTATGCATTAGTTGCTGCTATTGTATTGATTGGTGGATTTTTTGGATATACAGAATTATATCAAAAACCTAGAGAAGCAAAAGCTGCTGATGCTATGTTCATGGCAGAAAAATATTTTGCAAATGATTCTTCTAACTTTGTATTAAACGGAGATGGTCAAAGCAAAGGTGTTTTATACATTATTAAAGAGTTTAGTGGTACTAAAGCTGCTAACTTAGCAAAGTACTATGCTGGAGTTAGCTATTTTAGAATGAATGATTTTAATAAGTCTATCGAATACTTAAAAGACTTTTCTACAGATGCTAAACAAATTCAAGCAGTTGCTTATGGTACTTTAGGAGATGCTTATGCTTCTTTAAATAAAGTGGATGAAGCAGTAAGCCATTATAAAAAAGCAGGCGAATATTTCCCAGAAGACGAAGCCATTTCTTCTGAATATTTGTTTAGAGCTGCAGCATATTTAGAATTAAATAATAAAACAGAAGAAGCAATTGAATTGTATACTAAAATCAAAAATGAATACCCTAAATCAGAAAAAGGTTTCATGGCAGATAAGTACATAAATCGATTGAAGATTCAACCATAATATCCCTTTAAGGATCAATAAAATTTATAAAAGAGTCTCCTATTAGAGACTCTTTTTTTACTTATATTTGATTATGAAAGTTCAATTATTCATCCCCTGTTTCATGGATCAATTATATCCTCAAGTAGCTTTTAATACCATTAAAGTATTAGAAAAAGCTGGATGCGAAGTGATGTATAATCCAAATCAAACCTGTTGCGGTCAACCTGCTTTCAATGCTGGTTTTTGGGGTGAGTCTAAAGATGTTTGTACCAAATTTGTTCAAGACTTTGAAGGTGCAGATTATATTGTTTCTCCAAGTGCAAGTTGTACTGGTTTTGTTAGAAATAACTATGGAAAATTGTTTGAAAACAATGCTTTTCAAAGCCCAGCTAAAAAAGTAAAACAACGCATGTATGAATTATCAGAATTCTTAGTGCAGGTTTTAGGTGTTACCAATTTAGGGGCCAGTTTTTCTGCAAAAATTACCTACCACGATAGTTGTGCTGGATTGAGAGAATGTAAAATTAAAGAAGAACCAAGAAAATTATTAAATGCTGTGCAAGGCATTGAATTAGTTGAAATGAATGATGTAGAAACCTGCTGTGGTTTTGGTGGAAGTTTTGCTGTAAAGTATGATACCATTAGTACTTCCATGGCAGATCAAAAGATTGACAACGCTATTGCAACTAATGCAGAATATATTGTTAGCACAGATACAAGCTGCTTAATGCATTTAGATGGCAGAATTAATCATAATGGTCAAGCAATTAAGGTCTTACATTTGGCAGATATTTTATCTGCGGGGTATTAATCATCAAATTAATTATTATGGCTTATTGGCTAATTAAATCTGAACCTTTTAAGTATTCTTGGGATCAATTTGTAAAAGACAAGAAAACATTTTGGGATGGTGTAAGAAATTATGGTGCTAGAAATAATCTTCGTTCTATGAAGAAAGGTGATTTAGCATTTTGGTACCATAGTAATGAAGGTTTAGAAATTGTTGGAATTGCCAAAGTAGTCAAAGAATCTTATCAAGATCCCACTACAGAAGAAACAGCATGGTTGGCTGTGGATTTTGCACCTCATAAGAAATTAAAAAATCCAGTTAAGCTAGCTGATATCAAGGCCAATACCAATTTGAAAAATATGGCATTGGTTAAATTAGGTCGTCTTTCTGTTCAGCCTGTAACAGATAAAGAATGGGAGGAAGTAATGAAAATGAGCGAGGGTAAATAATGTATAACTGAGTCCTTTCAAGAGACTCAGTTATGTAACTCAGAGAGAGACTCATCTAAAAAAGCTGTATCCAATAAATATGGCGATCACCACTCCTATTAGATCCGCTAATATTCCAGCCCAAATGGCATATCTTACTTTTTTTATTCCTACACTTCCAAAGTATAATGCGATAATATAAAATGTTGTATCAGCTGAACCTTGGAATATAGAAGCCAATTTACCTACAAAAGAATCGGGGCCACTTGTTTGAAATATATCTAACATCATTCCTCTTGCACCACTCCCACTCAATGGTTTCATAATGGCAACAGGCAATGCAGGAATAAAATCTGCATTCACGCTAGTTAATTGAATTAAATAGGTTAAACCATCTAATATATAGTTCATTGCGCCGCTATCTCTAAAAACACGAATGGCAACCAACATAGCTACCAGATATGGAATAATTTTTAGTACCACATCAAAACCATTCTTAGCACCTTCAATAAAAGCATCAAACACAGATACTTTTTTATAGACTCCTCCCAGTATGATCATTACAATTATAAAAATCAATAAACCATTACCTACTACTTTTGAAACCACTTCTTTATTGGCCGGACTCAATCCATTCACTAAAAATAAAACCCCACTCATTAAACCAATCAATCCTAGTAGCCAACTAATCAATACTTTATCCCATTTTAATTTTTGATAAAAACCAACCATTAATATGGAAGCCAAGGTAGTGCCAATGGTTGCCAAAACACATGGAATAAAAATACTGGCAGCATCTGTAGATCCAGCTGCTAATCTGTAAGAAATAATGGTTAAAGGTATTATGGTTAACCCTGAAGTATGAAGCACCAAAAACATGATTTGAGCATTGGTCGCTTTTTCTTTATCTGGATTTAAACTTTGTAAACTTTCCATTGCTTTTAAACCAAATGGTGTTGCAGCATTATCTAATCCTAGCATATTTGCCGAAAAATTCATAACCATTTGACCCATTGCAGGATGATTGGCTGGAACTTCTGGAAATAATCTACTTAAGAAAGGGTTCATCCATTTAGCTAATTTTTGAATGGCACCGGCTTTTTCAGCGATATTCATTAAACCTAAGAAGAATACCATAGTGCCTGCTAAAGGCAAAGCAACATCCATTACAGATACTTTGGCTGAATCAAATATACCATCAGCTAAAAGCTTAAAAATGGCCGTATCGCCCAAAAAAATCAATTTAAACAAGGCAATCACAAATGCTATCACAAAAAAGGCCACCCAAATGATATTTAAAGCCATAGAATCTAATTGTTTATGGTACTAATATAGCCCATTTTGCAATTAGAATTGTATTTTTGCGGTCTTAAAATCAATTCAATTATGGCTTTACAGGCAGGTATCGTGGGATTACCAAATGTGGGAAAATCAACATTGTTTAACGCAGTAAGTAATAGTGCTAAAGCACAAGCAAGTAATTATCGTTTTTGTACCATTGAACCTAATGTTGGTTTGGTAGATGTACCTGACAATCGTCTTGATCAATTAGCAGAATTAATTATACCTCAAAGAATCGTTCCTACTCAATTAGAGATTGTTGATATTGCAGGCTTAGTAAAAGGTGCTAGTAAAGGGGAAGGATTAGGAAATAAATTCTTGGCGAATATTAGAGAAGTAAGTGCCATAATTCATGTGATTAGATGTTTCGAAGATGAAAATGTTTTAAGAGAAGAAGGTGCTATTAATCCAATAAGTGATAAAGAGATTATTGAAACTGAATTACAGTTAAAAGATTTGGATAGTGTTGAAAAGAAAATGCAGCGAACTGAAAAAATGGCAAAAACAGATCCAAAAGCCAAAGTAGAATTAGAAGTATTACAAAGATGTAAAGCACATCTAGAGCAAGGAAAAAGTATTCGTTCTTTAGGTTTGTCTAAAGAAGAAAGAGTAGCTATTGCTGATATATTTTTACTTACAGAAAAGCCAGTAATGTATGTTGCTAATGTTGATGAGAAATCAATGCATACAGGGAATGCCTTTTCTGAGAAATTAGTAGCTATGGCAAAAGAAGAAGGTGCAGAAGTGATTGTAATGTGCAATAATATTGAAGCTCAGATTTCTGAATTGGAAGACGCAGATGATAAAGCTTTGTTCATGGAAGAATATCAAATGAAAGAGCCTGCATTAAATAGATTGATCCAATCTGCCTACAAATTATTGAATTTAGAAACTTATTTTACTGCTGGTGTTCAGGAAGTAAGAGCTTGGACAATTGAAAAAGGTTGGAAAGCACCACAAGCTGCAAGTGTTATTCATACTGATTTTGAAAAAGGATTTATTAAAGCAGAAGTTATTGCATTTGATGACTTTATTAAATTCAAGAGTGAGGCAGCATGTAGAGATAATGGCAAATTAAGAATTGAAGGAAAAGAGTATATTGTAAAAGATGGTGATGTAATGCATTTTAGATTTAATGTTTAAATTTTCAGTGATGAGATGTATCAATTTTTTACTTATTTCAATGGTATGTTTTGCTTGTAATACGGCAAATAATACAACAGAAAGCACGAATAGCAATAATATAGATGCGCCTCGTGTACTACAATACGAAATAGTTAAAATTCATCCACATGACACCAGCTCCTATACACAAGGCCTTGAATGGAATGGCAATAAATTAATTGAGGGAACGGGCAATTATGGTAAAAGCAAATTACATGTCTTGGATTCAAATATGCAATCCATAGGAAAGAGTGTAAGATTATCTAAAGATCTATTTGGAGAAGGCACTACCCTTTTTAAGGACATGATTTACCAACTTACTTGGAAGGAAAACAAGGTAATGGTTTACAATGCCCAAACCCTCGAGAAAATTAAAGAACTATACTGGCCATATGAAGGATGGGGATTAACGCACAATGACTCATCAATAATTGTTTCTACTGGCGGTAGCAATATCTATTTTGTAAACCCAGAAGACTTTTCTATTCAAAGGACATTGGGAGTTTATAACAAATTTGGATATGTTAGTGATATTAATGAATTAGAGTGGATCAATGGTAAAATTGCTGCAAATATCTATTTGACAAATGATATCGTTTTTATTGATCCTACCTCAGGTCAAATTAAAGAAATAATTAATTTTGATCAATTGTTGGCGCAAGCAAATGTGAAATATGATCCTACAAGTATTGATCCTGGATATGTTTTGAATGGAATTGCATTTCATCCAACTAAGAAAACTGTTTTTATAACAGGAAAGTGCTGGCCAATTATGGCAGAAATTTCGATCAAATAATTATAGCCCCTTTTTCTTTATTTCGTAGATAATAGAACTTGCTTTTCGGGGGTTATTGATCGCTTTTATATTTGATAAAGATGCTAAAATAAAGGCTCTAATAATACCTGCAAATCCTGATTTCTTATATTTCTCACTTAACAAGCTTACATAAAAGCTATCATACCACATGGGTTTTGTCTGAACCAATTGCATATCAAACTGCTTTAAAAGAAATTGCATTGATTCAGGCGAAAAATGATACAAATGTCTTGGCACATCATAAGCCGCCCAGTATTTTTTATAATATTGAGCATCATAGCTAGTATAATTAGGTACAGCAATAATTAATCTGCCATTAGGTTTAAGAATAGATTTAAAAGCCTTTAAGTAACTTTTTAAATCATGAACATGTTCCAGAACATGCCATAAACAAATTACATCATGAGAATTCTCTGGGATAGCGTATAAAGTATCCGGAGTTTGTAATTGAATATTGTAATTCTCTAATGCTTTTAGTCTACTAGAAGCATCTGGTTCTAATGCAGTTACTTCCCATTGTTTTTCTTTCATACAATTTGCAAAAGCACCAGTACCTGCCCCCACTTCTAATAACTTACCTTTAAATCCAGTAAATAGAGATTGAACCCAACTTGACTTTTGATCTAAGGTTCTATTTCTAACTGTATGATACAATTTGTTCATCCAGCCAGTCTTAGTATCTGTGTGCGAAATGTATTCTGGGAAATCATAATAAGGAGCAATTTGTTCAATAGCCGGAATGGGGAAAGTATATCTTAAAGTACAATTTGCACACTCAATGATGTCAAATGATTCGTTGGTTAGAGAATAATCTTTTGTATGTAATAAAGCTGAAATATCAGTTTTACTACAAATTGGACAAGGACTAAATGGCGCTTTGTGCATTAATGATAGAATTTAAACAAAATGGCTAGTAAAGATATAATACCAATAATAGATGCCATTAATATCCAATTGTCTTTGTCCTCATCTGTGGCATCTTCAATATCTGTTTCGTTACTGAGTTTATTAAAATGAACATCAGTATAATAATGACTACTTACAAAATATGATTGCCAATTTAGAATGCCATTCTTGAAAACAAAATTACCTAAGCTTTCCATCTCTACCTGTTCTTGATGACCATCAAATAAGCTTTGAATAAATTGTTCATATTGAATAGCTGCTTGATCTGTAGAAATCCCCAATTGATCAGCTAAAAATGCATAAAAATGTTTAGAAGGTGTAGAAGCAATTTGCTCAAATTGAATAGATTCTACAGGAGCTTCTATTCCTTTATCTATGAAGGATGCTTGTTTTTTTTGCGACTTTAAACATCCCCAAGATAAAAGGTCTAATTGGCCTTGTTCAATAAAATATTGTTCTAAAATTGCTTTCATTTATTTTCTGAATGAGTAGATGATTCCAGCAGTGATTTGAGCGCCTAAGGAAGGATAAGAAGCCCATCTCTCGTATGGCTTATCCAATAGATTTTCTCCTTTAGCCCAAACACTCCATGCAGATGATAATTTATAACTAAAACCAGCATTTAATACAACTACATTTTTTAAATTGAATGTTTTATTATTTGCTGCAAATTGAGCTGCACCAGTCCAATAAAGAGCCGATGCTTCTACAATCCATTTTTTATTAGGTACCCAGTTGAATGAAGATTTAAATTCTAAAGGTAAAATACCCCAAGGTTTTGAATTCTCTTTAATAACATTAAATTGTTTATAATTTAAATTATTCTCCCATAAAAGTTTGTCACTAAATTGATATCTCAATTTGGCATCAACCTCTAGCGTGGAAGCTCTTCTTTCAAATATTGCCTGATACTTTAAACCAAAAGTATTTACATCAGTACCAATGATTTGATTAAAGAATGGTAGATTTTTATACTCATTGATCGAAACCCCAATGCTATAATCCAAACGCTTTCCAGCACTTACTTCAACAGTTATATATTTCTTTTCATTGCTAGTAATAAGCATATTAGTAACTGGCATTACCCATGGATTTTGAATCGCCAAGCTGGAGTATTGTGTATTATCAAATAAGGTAGTCCAACCAGTCTTAACCAAATAATTGGTATCAGTTAACTTCTTTTGTAAATGAACATTTGGGTAAAACTGATAATCATCCTTATTTACCCAAACAGGACTCGCTCCTGCCTTGATAATGGTTCCCCATTTTTCAATGCTAATTGCTGGATCAGCTCTTAATATGGTATTCTTTTGATGTATTAAACCTGTTGGATTGTACTGGTTAAAACTATAACTCAAATCCATATTAAACTTAATCTTATTATTGAATTGTAAATACATTGGGTTATTAATTTCATACCAAGTATTTGTCGCATCAATGATTCCTTGAAAATGTTCAAATTTAGCAATAGGATGAATGTTAAATAGTCTTTGTTTTACTTTGGTATTCAATAAAGCAAAGGAAGCACCCATATGTTCAAAATTATGTTCATAATTAGATTCAGGCAAATTAGAAGAAATAGGCACTAATCCAAATCTGTATCTCTGACTATGATTATAAAATAATTGCGTTTGAATATTGTTGTACTTGTTGATATATTGATCACCAATATATTTTGCCCCTAACTCTCTTATTATTTGTAATCTATGGAATGTTCCAGTAGATGCCTCATTAAATAAAGTAATAGAATGAGTGTTTTTCCATTTATCCAAATTGTTAATACTCAATTGGGCATATTGATGAGAATAGTTACCGAAACCAATTTTAAAATTGGTAATATTGGTAAGACTTACTAATGAGTCATGAACAATAGCTCTAGGCACTAAAGATATGGGTCTATATTCAAAGCTTAAATTTTGGCTAGGTACTTGATAATTCAAATAAACAGAACTAGTATCCGTATTAGCAGTTGCATTCACAAAACCAATTTTTGCTACATATTTCAATTGAGGCTTAAACGCTGACAAAATAGTTACAACTTTCTCTGGAACTGAATCTGATTTTGTTGGGGCAACAGTTACAGTCGTTTCATTGAGCAATTCGTTCAAATTAACCTTATTTAAATTAGCAGTTTTTGCTTTTACTTTAGCAGTATTACTACTTCTCTTTTTGCTAGTTTTCTTTTTACTAGTAGATGTTTTCTGTTTCTTTCTTTGTTTCTTTTTTGCGTCTACAGGTGTAACAATAACACAGATGGTTATTAAAAGAAATATATATTTTAATAAATGCTTCATGGTTATTTAACGGTATTTGTAGATTCTGTAATAGCTTTTAATTTATCTTTTGCGATCAATTTCAATGATTCGTCATTGGCATTTTCGGCAACACTTTTGTATGTTGCTATCGCATTAAAATTGTCTTTTTGGGCTGCGTAGATATCTCCTAATAAAATATAGGCTTTAGTAACCCAAAAATCATAAGCTGCTTGTTTCTTTATTACTTCAAAAGCAGTTTTTTCAGCTAGGCTTAATTTATTCTGTGCCAAGTATAATGCAGCAAGCTGATAATGAGCGTCAGCAGTAATAGTAGAAGGATTTGATTTGATGATTTTTGATAACACTAAATATGCAGCATTAGTATCTTTATTATTTACATTAAAATGAAACAAAGACATATTAGCCATTTGAATATCATCTGTTGCAGCAGATTTGTCTGCTAAAATTTGTTGAGCAATACTAGATGCTTCTTCCCACTTTTGTGCTTTATATTGACATCTTAACAAGCCCTTATAAGCCTCCATTTTATTTTCTTGTTGTGTAGCAATTTTCAATAAAATAGTAAAATAAGTCTCTGCTAATGGTTCATCTTTAAGTGTGAAATAATTTAATCTTGCAGCTAATAAGGCAGCTCTTTCAGCAAATTTATTAGGTGCTTGGGTAGCTACAATACCAAAATACTTTGCGGCAGTATCATATTGTTCTTTAGAATAAGCAATTTCTGCAATTAGATAATTCGCATCAAGTTGATATTTCCCCTTAGGAAAGCTTTGTAAATATTTTGTAAAACCTGATGCTGCCTCAGGATACATTTTCTGTTCATATTTAATGATAGCAGCTCTATACACCAATGAATCCTGTTCGTTTGTTGATAATGATTTACCAAAATCATTCATAAATTGTACAAATAATTCTGGCGTTTGATCTTCTATAAAAATATTTCTAACAAATTCAACCGCATTGTCAGATTCGTTAGAAGTTGGATAACCAGCAAATAAGTCTCTAAAGGTTTGAAGCGCCATTACATTTTTGTTTAAATTAAAATAAACAATACCTAATTTGTAATGTGCTTGAGGATAGAATGCTGAAGCATTTTTATCTAAAATGACTTTAGACAAAGGAGCTATAGCTTCTTGAAAATTTTCATGATTAATATAAGTATCGGCTAATTCTAATCTAGCGTCATTTAAATAAGTTGAATTAGGAAATAGATTTTCAAATTCTTTTAAAATTTTAACCTTCTCATTAGTCTGCCCCATTCCACCCAATATGTTTGCTTTTTGCAAGGTTGCGTAATCAACATAGTTCCAAACCAAATCAATCACTTGTTGATATGCATTTAATGCTTGCTTATATTGCTTCAGCATCATTTGACAATCAGCCACTCGCACAAAAGCATCTTTTTGGTAGTTTTCAAATGCATTATTTGGATTATTTGCAGTGGCTGAAGCAAAATACTCCATGGCTCTTTGGTAATTATTGTTCTTTAAGTAACCATATCCCAAAGTATATTTTGCATGTCTCACTCCTACTTCACCTTGCTCTACTGGATCGTTTACAAATAATTCTAAATATTGAATGCTCTCTTGTATTCTACCCAATTTGTAAGACAATTCGCCTAGCCAGAATAATGTAGGCTGTAAAACCTTTGCGTTATAAGGTAAAAATTGTAATTGACTAAATAAGGTAAATGCCTTTTCAATTTGACCATCATTTAAGTATAAGCAAGCTCTTCCGTAAACGATATTTGGATAAATTTTCAATAAATCAATACCAGGTTGATTGATTTTATCATACGCTTCATATGCTTGGATAAAATTATTGCTATATGCAAGTGAAGACACCCATAATGATTTTGCTTCCGCATAATATGTTGAATTAGGATAATTCGTCATGAATTTATCTAAACTAGAAGTAGCTGTACTGTATTCTTTTAATTCAAAACTTAATTTAGCATAATTGAAAAGAGAAATTTCTTTTTGTTCTAAGTTTTGAGATTTTGTCGCACATAATAAGAAAGCATTTTTAGCTCCCAATTTGTCTTTGGTTTTCAAATATGAAGTAGCTAGCAAATACATACTATTTTGACCTAAAGAATCTTCAATATTAGCCAATTGCTTAAAACCATCAATTGCTTTATTCCACTCTTGAGATTGGAAATAACAGAAAGACAATTGATATAAATCTTGGGTCTCAACTTTCTTTTGTGTTGCAACATATTGTGCTAAATATGGTAAGGCCTTATTGTATTCTTTCTTTTCAAATAACAAATGTCCCATTAATTGTCTTAATTGAACATCATAGTATTGACCTGGTTGTTTTAATGCATTTTCACAATTAGCCATTGCTGCATCCACATCGCCTAAGAAATAGTATAATTGACTAATATAAAAAGGAGCAAGTTTACTATAATGCTTATTGGAAGAAGCAATTTGAAAACAGCTTAATGCTAATTTAAAATCCTTTCTTTCTAATGCAATAAAACCAGCATAATAGTTGGCATCTGCATAATAAGTTGAATTTTTTACCTGTCTAACATTATTCAATAATGCTGCAGCTTTATCCCAGTCACCCGTTTTAAAATACAAATAACCTTGTTGAAATTTCATTACTAAAATTTCAAAGTTTTCTAAATCATCAATACTTACATTTTTAAAAGATTTAATGGCTAAAGATTCGTTATTGTGTTTAAAATAATATTTGCCTAATAAATAACTTAATCTTGATTTGTAAATTCGATTATTGGTTTTATCAATCCATGCAGTTGCCATACTTGGTGCGTATGGTTTATCTAATGCCAAAGACAAAGCAAAATAATAATAGCTTATATCGTCTTTCTTCTCTTCAAAAGTATAAGCTGATTGAATGTGCTGGTATGCTGTTAAAGTATCACCTTGTCTCAAGGCTTGCATTCCTTTAGTAAAGATATCTTTTAATGGATGGCTGTATTGAACGGATTGAGCGTTCAGTTGAAAAAAACTGCCCATCACTAAAAGAAAACAAGTTATCCAATTTCTAATCTGTAACATAAATACCAATGTTTTATATAATATGGTAAAATTACGGCCATTTATAGAACGATTAAGCAATTCATGTTATTGTGGAAAAACAGATTAGATTCGTAAATTTGTCAACAATCACAATAATATATATGTACGAACATAATACCCAAATTAGAGTCAGATACGCCGAAACAGACCGAATGGATGTTGTTTATTATGGCAATTACCCCCAATATTTTGAAGTGGGAAGAGTGGAAAGCCTTAGAGCTTTGGGTATCAGCTATAAGGATATCGAAGAGATGGGTATTATTTTGCCTGTTGTGGACTTGCATATCAAATACCTTCGACCTGCCAAATATGACGATTTATTGACCATTAAAACCATTATTAAGGAATTACCTGTTGACCATAAAATTACTTTTCATCAAGAAGTGTATAACGAAGCAGGTAAATTACTTACTGTGGGTACAGTAAAGCTTTATTTTATGGATCAAACCCTTCAAAATAAGGCTTCTATGCCACCCATGATGCTTGAAAAACTAAGGACATATTTTAGTTAAACCGCCATTTTTTGGTTTACTTTGCAGCCTAATATCAAAATATAAATGTCTATTCAAGCAAGTATCATTACCATTGGAGACGAACTATTGATTGGTCAGGTAATTGACACCAATAGTGCCTTTATAGCACAGCAATTAAACGCTATTGGAGTTTCCTTGAAACACAGAGTAGCCGTGGGTGATAATGCTAAAGACATTACTGAAGCCATAGATCTTGCTATTAGTCAAAACAGCGTTGTGATTCTTACCGGAGGCTTAGGGCCAACCGCAGATGATATTACCAAGCCTTTATTGAATAGCTATTTTGGTGGTAAAATGACTGTACATCAACCTACCCTTGATCATATCACCTACATATTTGAACAAATCCACAAAAAGCCTATGATTGATCGTAATCGAAAGCAGGCTGAAGTACCCGATGTTTGTGAGGTTTTATTCAATGAAAAAGGCACAGCTCCAGGTATGATGTTCAATAAACTAAATACCCTGGTATTTTCCCTTCCTGGTGTGCCTCATGAGATGAAATGGTTAATGACGGAGCAGGTTATCCCAAGAATTAAGAAGCATTTCAAAACCAATCCAATTGGTCACAGAACCTTATTGACTGCTGGTATTGGTGAATCTTTTTTAGCTGAATTAATAAAGGATTTTGAACAAGCTTTACCGAATGATGTAAAGTTGGCTTATTTACCTAATTATGGGATGGTAAGGTTAAGATTAACTAGTTCAAGTGCTGATGAAAAAGCATTAAATCAACAATTAGATACCCTATTTGCCAATTTAACCGAATTGGTAAGAGAATATTTAGTGACAGATCAGGATGAAACCATGGAAATGGTTGTGGGAAAATTACTCAAATCTTCCAATCAAACAGTAGCCACTGCCGAAAGTTGCACAGGTGGGTATATTGGACATTTGTTATCTAAACATGCTGGGTCATCTCAATTTTACACAGGAGGTGTTATTAGCTATGATAATCGTATAAAAACGGAGTTTTTGGATGTTCCAACAGAAATATTGCAAACAGTCGGTGCAGTTAGTAAGGAAGCCGTAGAACAAATGGCTATAGCCGTTAGAGAAAAAATGAAGACAGATTATGCTGTTTCTGTAAGTGGAATCATGGGGCCATCGGGCCAAACTGACGAAAAACCACTTGGAATGGTATGGATAGGTGTAGCAAATAAAGAAAAAGTGTTTTCAAAGGTTTTATACCTCAGATTTGACCGTCATAAGAATATTGAAGTTACTGCTACACAGGCTATAAATTTACTTAGGTTGTTAATAATCAATAAGATTTAGTCTTATTTTTGTCTAAAATTAACTCATATGCCAATCGTTGATTTGGTCTTGCCAAAACTGGGTGAAAGTATCATGGAGGCTACTATTTTAAAGTGGCATAAGAAAGTTGGCGACACTATTCAGTTAGATGAGACATTATTGGATATTGCGACAGATAAAGTAGACAGTGAAATACCTTCTACTGCAGAAGGTGTTATAACAGAAATTTTATTTGAAGTAAACAGTGTTGTACCTATTGGCACCGTCATTGCAAAAATTGATTCTAATAAAGCAACTGCATCACCAAAAACAACCACACCAACTGTTGCTACGCCTACACCCAAGCCAGAGCCAATAGTTGAAGTTAAAGAAGAAATTCCTTTTACTCCAAGTCCAGCACCTGTATCCATTTCAAATACTGCAACCGATCAAAAATTTTACTCACCATTGGTAATAAGCATTGCTCAAAGTGAGGGAATTGGTATGCAAGAACTACAAGAAATTGTAGGCACTGGTAATCAAGGAAGAGTTTCAAAGAAAGATATACTAGCTTATATTGCTGATAAAAAAGCAGGTAGAATAACACAACAACCAGTTATTCATCAATCTATACCTACTACTACAAATATTGAACAAACCATTGCTCCAAAACCAGCACAAATTTACAATGAGCCATTGCCAGATTTCATGCAAACTGCTGCAAATCAAAAATTAGCTCAACCAGAAGATGTAATTCTTTCAGGTAATGTGGAGATTGTTGAAATGGATCGTATGCGTAAGCTAATTGCAAAGCATATGGTTGATAGCGTTCATACAAGTCCACATGTAACTTCATTTGTAGAAGTGGATGTAACCAATATGGTGGTATGGAGAGATAAAGTGAAAACTTTATTTGAAAAAAGAGAAGGTACTAAATTAACATTCACTCCAATGTTTATTGAAGGAATTGCTGCTGCATTGGAACAATTCCCTATTATTAATTCAAGCTTAGACGGAGATAAAATAATTTATAAGAAGGATATTAATATTGGAATGGCAACTGCATTACCTACTGGCAATCTAATTGTTCCAGTCATTAAAGGTGCCAACCAATTAAGTATTGTTGGATTATCTAAAGCAGTGAATCAATTAGCGAATGCTGCAAGAAATAATCAATTAAAACCTTCTGATACACAAAATGGTACTTTCACTGTTACCAATGTGGGTACATTTGGCAGTATCATGGGAACCCCAATTATTAGTCAACCACAGGTAGCTGTATTGGCTTTAGGGGCCATTAAGAAAAGACCAGTAGTGGTAGAAACTCCTGCCGGAGATGCCATTTTAGTAAGACACATAATGTACTTATCTATGAGTTACGATCATAGAATTGTAGATGGTGCTCAAGGCACTCAGTTTTTAGCAGCTGTTGCTAAAAACTTTGAAGCTTGGGACATCAATAGACAATGGTTCCAGTATTTATAAGCCTAGTGTTCTACCCTTCATAATTGCTGGCACACCCTTTGACATCCAAACAGGCATTTCTGCGCCTTTTAAATAATGATCAAAGAATTGTTGTTCCCTTATTTGAATATCTTTCTTATTCTTTCTTTCCACCAAATTATGAAACTCATTATTGTAAACTAGCAACCAAGCTTTTTTATTCAGTCGTTTCATAGCAGTGAACATTTCAATACCTTGATACCAAGGCACAGCATCATCTGCATCATTACTCATTATAACTAGTGGAGTTTGAACCTTTGGTAGTTCAAACAATGCAGAGTTTTTTAAATACAAATCAGGTCTTTCCCATAATGTTGCGCCAATTCTAGACTGCGTTTTCTCATATTGAAACTGTCTATTCATTCCAGTTCCCCATCTAATTCCACCATATGCACTTGTCATATTCACTACCGGCGCTCCAGCCCATGCAGCTGCATACATATTGGTTTTCGTAATCAGATAAGCAATTTGATACCCACCCCAACTTTGACCTTGTAATCCAATCTTTGTACTATCCACAAATCCTTTTTGGATTAGTGCTTTGGTACCGCTTACAATATGATCATAAGCACTCTGACCAGGATATCCTGTTTTATACCAAATATCCGGAACAAAAACCAAGTAACCCCTACTTACAAAAAAGGAAATATTCAATCTGGATCCTGTTGGTGTCGGTGGAATATAATTATGTAAAGTTTGATTGTTTCTTTCATAGAAATAAACAATCATTGGATATTTCTTATTAGGATTAAAATCTTCCGGCTTGTACAAAATACCCTCCACTTGTTTACCCGTATAAGCTTTCCATTTAAACAATTCGCTCGTTAACCAATTATAGGATGCTTGTTGAGGGTTTAATTGAGCAATAGCTACTGGATTTTGTTGGGTATTATTTAATTGATACAAATAAATATTAGCAGCACGATGTTCATCTTCTTTTAAGACGATTAGATCTTTGCTATTTTTATTACCTACAATATTAGTAATATGCATATCAAAAGATTGGATCAGATTCACTTGCTTTTGTTGTAGATTCAATACAGACAAAGATTCTGATTTATCTTTTTCATTATACCCTCTTAACAAAATAGCTTCATTAATAGCGAGTGCATTTCTTTCTTCATCAGTTTCATTAAATCTATATACTGTTGAAGATTTTCTTCCATTTGTCAATAATATGGATGGTTCAATTGCTTCGGCATCTGCTAACCATAAATCATATTTGTCATACACAATAAAATGACGATGATCATTCATCCATTTTGCAATACCATATGCATTAGGATCATCAGGTACATCATTTTCTTCATCAAATAAAGGATACTTGATATCTTTTGCGACAATTTGTTTTTTATTCGTTCTAAAGTCTATGGTGTAATATTTCTTCTCTTTTTCTTCATAGTAAACCAATTTATTTCCATCAGCAGAAAAATTAATTAAACTTCCTTTCCAATTTTTATGCACTAAACGCTTTTCACCAGTAAGGGTATGAATGGCATAAATATCCTTCTTTGTAAATCCCTGCCATTGAAAAGATGCAGCATCAGTTGAATCAAGAGTGGCAATGGCCCAATGTCCATCCCCTTTATTACCAATTTTAATATTTCGATCATTGATCTTCCCTAAGTATAAAACCGAATTAGTCAGTGGACGGTATAATACCTTTTCTGTTGACTTTAATGTTGTTTCAAGATTTTTTAATTGCATGGGCTGCAATTGATCATCTGCATAATGCCA
>JACCDS011761236.1_pt1 | contig 33101 bp, 27 predicted proteins | sample 7446441 | NCBI WGS metagenome assembly JACCDS01 (sample SAMN15323445, study PRJNA562643) | freshwater metagenome | isolation source: river surface water | place: USA:Blue River Watershed | collected 2017-08-17
CGGTTAATCAACAACGCGCTTTTGCGACGCAACCGTTACTATTCGCCAAGCAAAACCAGAAACACCTTACATATTGCACAAAATTGCGTCATTTACGCCACTTGATCAAAACACTGGGTTCGCCCCCCCCTGGCAGCGGATTCGGCATGCCAAACCACTGTGCCAAGTCAGCGAACAAGGCACGTATTACTTGCCGATGTTGATTATTGTTGTCCAACGAAGCCCAATTTAGCCTAGTCAACGCGGCGCGCCCGCCGCCGGTTTCGCTATAGTCCGGGTTAAGAAATTGCAAGTAGTGTTTTGGGTGACACTCTTCACGCCATACCGCATCATTCCGCTTTGCATTGCTGTTTAGGAGTCGGCTTGTTAGAGTTGGGCAAACGCGCACTGATGGCAGCATGGGTACGATGGTGTGTTGGCCATTCAGCCGGTTGGTTGTTGTGCTGCGCGGGAAACGCTCTTTGCAGCGACGTATGCAGCGCGCCTTTCTCCATTTCACCGGTAATGATAATTTGATGACGGGCATGTTCAGTCCTCGTTGCTGACCAATTCATCACGCTCGAACAAGTCCCCCAGTCGATAACATTCGAGCCAGTTCGGATCATACAATTGATCCAGCCGGGTCGGACCTCCGTGCTCACCCTTCATTACCCATACATGATCGGGTTTATCGTTAAATTCGTCGAGCAAGACAATCGAATGGGTGGCCAATACAATCACTGCATTGTGTTTTCTGGCCCAAAACGAAGCCTGGCGCAAGAACGACCGCATTGCATACGGGTGCAGGCTGTTTTCCGGCTCGTCGATGGCGATAACACTCTTCGGCTCGGCACTGGCCACGGCACACAGCAAAATCAGCATTTGTAACACGCCATTAGCTTCGTCTTCCAACGGAATCGGACGGGTCGGCTGCGCCGGGTGATACAGGCGGGCGACCAGCGTATTGCCCGCATCCTTAAAGTCGAGATTGCTGATCTGGCGCGGGAAGGCGTCAACCAAGCCGGCCAAAACGAAATCAAAACGGTGTTTGTTCGACAAATCCTGGAACCAACTGCTCAGCATGATTAATGCATTGCTGCCGTTCGCTTGCAAGCGCTTGTCGTCTTTGGCGTAAGATCCGTTTTTGCGCAAAAAAGGCAAATCCGGATCAGCAAAATAGTTAATCCGTTGCAAAAATTGGGCGAACTTGTTAAGGGCCGAGTGTTTGACGCCACGATCAATCAGCGTGCGCAGGCCGTTTTTTTCATCAGCGGCCACCGATTGGCCATCAAACTCAATCGGCCCCATACCCCGCCGGGAAAACAGCAGGTCGCCGCCAACGGAAAATATCTCTTTGCCAAGCACGGCACTGCCGTCACTGGGGATTAGCTCTACCGTCCATTTTGCACGATCCATTTCAAGTGTAAGTTCAATTGGTTCATCGGCCAGCGCAGCACGCGCCCGCAGATTGTAACTGCCACCAAATACCTGCGTCACCGCGTCTTGGACACTGCCCTCGTAGGCCAATCTCAAAAATTGCAAACTTTTAAGCAATGTCGTTTTGCCTGCGCCATCAGCACCAATCAATAACGATACATCACTTGGATTCCAGTTGGCTACATTGGGCAGCGCACGCAGGTTTTTCACTGTCAGGGAAAAAACCGGCGGCAACTCAGGTGGCTTAACATCGCGCAAGAAGGGAATTTTCTCGAAAGCAATAGTGGTTTCGTGAGCATGATCGGCAGGTGCCGCGTCAGTCAAAATTTGGCACTGGAGCAATGGTTTTTCGAGAGTGGGCGACATGATTATTCCATTTGGCAAAACATTGCCTTTAACTGACAACTGTACTGCAAAGCAACGGTTTTACAGTTCAATCTCACCCTGAAACACCATCACCGCTGGGCCGCTCATCATTACCGGCTGCCCCGGCCCGGCCCAGTCGATGGACAGCGTGCCACCACGCATCTCAATTGCAACCGGGGCATCGAGCAAGCCACGCAAAATCCCACTCACCGCTGCCGCACAAGCACCAGTACCACAGGCCAGTGTTTCACCCGCACCACGCTCATACACACGCACTTTTGCCCGCTGCCGGTCAATAATTTGCATAAACCCGGCATTGACTCGTTGTGGGAAGCGCGGATGGTGCTCAATCAATGGCCCAAGTTGCGCCACCGGGGCCGTCTCGACATCCTGAACCAGATGCACGGCATGCGGGTTGCCCATCGATGCGACGCCAATCTCCACGCTCTGCCCGGCAACCGCCAATGGCCACACCATGGTTGCCCCCAACTTCCCTCCCTGCTCCCGCCCGCTCAGCCCCGCCACATCAAACGGCACCTCGGCCGGAGTCAAACGTGGCGGCCCCATATTCACCTGCACCGTGCCATCGGGTTGCATGCATGGCTCAATCACGCCGCTCATGGTCACCACGCGAATCCGTTCCTTTTCGGTCAGCCCCGCTTCCCGCACGAATTTGACGAACGCACGCGAGCCATTGCCGCACTGCTCCACCTCACTCCCATCGGCATTAAAAATCCGGTAGCGAAAATCCACCCCCGGCACATCACTGGCTTGCACCACCAAAATTTGGTCAGCACCAATGCCAAAATGCCGGTCGGCCAGTCGTTGCCACGGCATGTTGGCCAAGTCAAGTTGCTGATTAATCGCATCGATGACAATAAAATCATTGCCTGCGCCGTGCATTTTACTAAATTTGAGTTTCATGGCTCGTGTCGGTTGAAGGGGCGGAAGGGTGTTTTTGATACAGATTGGGTTCGCCCTTAGGGCGGGTTTTGAAGCGCTTGTGGCTCCAGAAATAGTCAGAACAACTCTCACCGATGCGCTGCTCGATGAAGGCATTCATGCGCCGGGTGTCGGCCACGATATCGTCACCTGGGTAGTTGTCCCAAGCCGGGTAAAACGTCACTTGCCAGCCCTGATAATCGGGCAAGAAATGCGCCACCACCGGAATCAGTTTAGCCTTGGTAGTGGCCGCCAACCGGGCCGGTGCGCTCAGGGTAGCGGCTGGAATGCCGAAAAACGGTACAAATTCAGCGTTTTTTTCACCAAAATCCAAATCCGGCAGCATGAAGTAGGGCAAGCCACTTTTCATGGCACGCACAATTGGTTTAATGCCATCGGTGCGGGAAAACAACTCGACCGGGCGAAAGCGCGAACGGCCCCGGCGCAGGGCACGGTCAAACACCTTGTTCGACTGGGGAACATAGATTGAACAGAGCGATGATTCGAGCATCACCGCCACGCCCGCCACATCCAGACACACAAAGTGCGGGCACAGCAAAATCACTGGCCCGGCGGCAATATCGGCCAGTGGCACGCCACCGCCGTCAACCCGAATCAAGCGTTTTAGGCGCGCTTCGGACGCCCACCACAAAATACCGCGCTCCCACACACTGCGCGAATAATCCTGAAAATGGCGCTTGGCCATGCGTTTGCGTTCGGTTTCGGACAATTGTGGCTGGCAAAGTCGCAAATTGGTCAGCGTAATGTGACGCCGCGATCTGAGCAGCACGAATAGCAAGCTGCCTACCGCCTCGCCAAAACGGCCCAATAGCGGCAACGGCAGCCAGTGCAAGAGCCACATAATGAACAGCAAAAATCTCATGCCCGTCCCTCCGGTGCTTGCTCATCCGGCGTAGCGACGCCCGGCGTGGCGACGCCCGGCGTGGCGACGCCCGGCGGTACCTTATACCGGTTATAGCTCCAAAAATATTGCGCCGGACAACGCGCAATCAAGTGCTCCATGGCCAAATTGACCGCGCTCACCTGCTCTGCCAGCGTACCATCGGGCAGGGTACCAAATTCGACAAACCGGATCAGAAACCCTTTGCCATGCGGCAAACGTTCGGCATAGGTCAATATAATCGTGGCCCGGCTCATTTGCTGCATCTTGATCGGCAAGGTCATGGTATAGGCCGGTTTGCCAAAAAAGTCGGCCCACACGCCCTCCCCTTCCTGCGGGGTTTGATCGGGCAGGATGCCAATCGGAAAGCCCTTTTTCAATTCTTTGGCCAGTATCCGTACCCCGGACAAGTTGGCCGGAGCCAAATGCAGGTTGCCACGCGCCCGTGCGCCTTCAATTAAGGGTTGTAACAGGCTTTTGCGTGGAGGCCGATACATCACAGTCAAGCGGGTATGCAGCGATACCATTTGTGCGGTCAATTCAAAACAACCGAGATGCGGCGTCAAAAACAAGATTTTTTCTCCTGCATCGATTTTCGCCTGCACCCATTCATAATCATCCATTTTGCAGTGTGCCGTTACCCGCTCTTGTTGCGCGCACCAGACAAATGGCAATTCGGCAATTCCTTTCCCGGCCTCGGTAATTGCCTGTCTCAATTGCGACACATACCCGGCACGGGTCAAATTTTCGCGCAGGCGGCGGCGATAGGTCGAAGACAAACCATACACCAGCCACCCGAGCAACACCCCCACTGCGTGCAGCAGCGGCAAAGGCAAGGCAGAGAGCAGGCGAAACAAGCGCAGCAGCATAAATTAGGGGCTTTTGCCAAAAATCAGTAAGAGGCGTAAAATACCACGATTCCGCATCGTCTGACGAGGCGGGAGCCGCCGAGTTAACCGGTCACCTGCGCGCTCATGTGCGCGCTCATGTGCACAAGCATTTGCGCAGTGACCTGTGCGACAACTTGCGAGGCGGCCTAAAAGTTTCGCTAAAGCGTCGCAGACAGATTCTGCGATTTGTTCATTAACCAGCAACAGGACCTTGTAATGTCGAAAGATTTTTTATTTACATCTGAATCTGTCTCCGAAGGCCATCCGGACAAGGTGGCGGATCAAATTTCCGATTCTATTCTTGACGCCATTTTGGCACAGGACCCCAAGGCACGGGTAGCAGCAGAAACCCTTTGCAACACCGGTTTGGTGGTGCTGGCAGGCGAAATTACCACACACGCCAATGTTGATTACATTCAGGTAGCACGCGAAACCATCAAGCGCATCGGTTACGACAATACCGATTTCGGTATCGATTATCGCGGCTGTGCAGTCATGGTGTGCTATGACAAGCAATCGCCCGACATCGCCCAGGGCGTGGATGAAGGCAAAGGCCTTGATCTGGATCAGGGTGCCGGTGACCAAGGCTTGATGTTTGGCTATGCCTGCGATGAAACCCCGGTTTTGATGCCTGCTGCGATTTACTACGCACATCGTCTGGTGGAACGTCAGTCGCAACTGCGCAAGGATGGTCGTCTGCCATGGCTGCGCCCGGATGCCAAATCCCAAGTCACGTTGCGCTATGTCGATGGCAAGCCGGTCTCGATCGACACGGTGGTTCTGTCGACCCAGCATGCCCCGGAAATGGAGCATAAGCAAATCGAAGAAGCGGTAATCGAAGAGATTTGCAAACCAGTGCTGCCAAGTGAATGGTTGCAGGGTACCAAATATCTGATCAACCCGACCGGTCGCTTCGTGATCGGTGGCCCACAGGGCGATTGTGGCTTGACCGGGCGCAAAATCATTGTTGACACCTATGGCGGTGCCTGCCCGCGCGGCGGCGGTGCCTTCTCCGGCAAGGATCCAACCAAGGTTGATCGTTCGGCCGCCTACGCTGCGCGCTATGTCGCGAAAAACATTGTCGCGGCTGGCTTGGCCAAACAATGCCAGGTGCAGGTCAGCTATGCGATTGGTGTCGCCCGTCCGATCAATATCACCGTCAATACCTATGGTACCGGTACCGTGTCCGACGAACGCTTGTCAGAACTGGTGCAGGAGCACTTTGACTTGCGGCCGAAGGGCATTGTGCAAATGCTCGATTTGTTGCGTCCGATCTACCGCAAAACCGCTGCCTATGGCCATTTTGGCCGGGAAGAGCCGGAATTTTCGTGGGAGCGCACCGACAAGGCGCAAGCCTTGCGTGCCAGTGCCGGGCGGTAATTTGGCATGAATCGGTTGTGATGGGCCGTTTTTTGGTAAGCGCGCTGGCCAACAGCGCGCTGTGCTTGGTCGGCTGGAGCGCGGTACAGGCGCACGCTGCCAATTGGTGTAACCAGTTGGTGCCGCGCCTGCCGGGCGTCTCGCATGCGGAATGCAAAAGCAGTTCGCTTGCCCCGTCCGGTGCCAAATCACGGCGCGGCTTCCCGATTCTGGTGCGCGACATTGCACCGACAAGTCTTGGCAATCCTGGCCAGAATAAGGACACAATACGAATTTTGTTGTTGGGCGGCATACACGGCGACGAGTTGACCTCGTCGGCGCTGGTATTTCAATGGCTGCAATGGGTGCAACGCCCGGAAGCCAACCGTTTTCACTGGAAGGTAGCCCCGATCCTCAATCCCGATGGTCTATTAGCGCAAAAACCACAACGGGTCAATGCCAGCGGTGTCGATTTGAACCGCAACTTTCCTACCCCCGGCTGGCGTGAAGAGGCACCACGTTACTGGATTAAGAGGACCGGGCGCGATCCGCGCCGCTATCCAGGCAAGGCCCCGTTATCCGAACCGGAAAGCCGCTGGATCAGTGAACAAATTGAACGCTTTAAGCCGAATGTGATCATTTCGGTACACGCACCATTTGGCGTGCTTGATTTTGACGGCCCGGCTCCGGCACCGCACCGCTTTGGCCGCCTGATGTTTACCCCGGTCGGCGTGTACCCCGGCTCACTTGGCAATTACAGTGGCGTACACAAAAATGTTCCTGTCATTACGATTGAATTACCTAACGCACAAACCATGCCGCCCGAGGCAGAAATGCGCCGCATCTGGCAAGACATGCTGAACTGGATTCGGATCCATGTCCGGCGCGCAAATTCGACCAAGGTGCTTGCCCATCCGGCTCAGAAATAAGGCTGCAACACCATTTGCTCGCGCCCCGACGGTACAGGTTGCGACAGTGAATCAATGGCGTGATGACTCAAGCGCGACACAAACTGGTTTTGGTTACATGGCAAAAATGGGCAATCGTTGGCGTGCATCAGGGTGAAATTGGCTTCCATGGTGTTTTGCTCCATTGCATTGTTGATGATGAGAGTCTATCATCGGAACGTCCAAATCAAAATCAGCGAATTTGCAAACCATGACCGCAAAAATGCAATACCAGCTAACGGCTACAGAAATCGAGGTGCTGCTGTGTCTGACCCGAACCGGTACGCTGGCCGAAGCCGGGCTGCGGCTTGGTGTCGATGGTTCAACCGTGTTTCGCACGGTGCAGCGCATTGAAAAAGGATTGGGGCAACGCCTGTTTGAGCGTGGCAGAAATGGCTATCAGGCCACCGATCTGGCTCTGCAACTGGCCCAGCATGCCGAACGCATTGAAGCCGAACTGGAAGCCGCGCGCACGCTGGTGCATAATCCAGGCCGGGAGGTGGCAGGCACCATTCGCATTACCAGCACCGACTCGATTTTGCATGGCCTATTGCTGTCGCCACTGCGTCAGTTAAGTGAAATGCATCCGGCGCTGCATTTTGAAATCAATACCGGCAATCAATTACTGAATTTATCGAAGCGTGATGCCGACATTGCGCTGCGCATGACTTCCCATCCTCCGGTTCATTTGGTGGGCAAAAATCTTGGCCTGATTCATTCGGCACTGTTTGCCAGCCGTTTGCATACCCAGCCGGAAGACCCGCAGCACTGGCGCTGGATTGGACTCGATGAAGTGCTGCCGGAACACCCGACGGTGCGCTGGCGCAAGGAAGCCTTCCCCAAAGCCACGCCATATTATATGGTCAGCAGTTTGGTAACGATGATGGAGATGATTGAAGCCGGACTGGGCGTGGGCGCACTGCCCATGTTTTTGGCATCGACCCGCCCGACCCTGCACGCTTTGCTGCCAATGCCTGAGCAATATGCGGCACCGCTTTGGATGCTGACCCATCCCGAATCGCGCCATTTGCGCCGCATCTCGACGGTGTTTCAGTTTTTATCAAGCAATTTGTTGCTCGATCACCCTGCAAACTGAGCCGGTTTTCGCTGCCACAACTACTGCAAATGGCCTCAAGCACACACAAATCGGGCACAATAGCAGGCAATACAGCGTGGAAAAAGTGAAACCGATGGAGATGTATCTGCACGACGATCAGTTGATTCATCTGGAGGCGGCCCTGTCGCACTCAATGGATGCCGAACGGGTCGCGTTGTTGGTTTCGGTTGCCTGGGGCCTGCGCCAGCGCGATACCGGGCGCGCCCTGTTGCTGGCCGACGAAGCACAGGCCCTGATGGCCAACCTGGCGTTGTCTCTGCCTGCCATGTTGGCTCGCTTACAATTATTGCGTGCTGAAGCACGCTGGCTGTATGCCGAGATACGAGAAGCCGAACGCCTGGCCAGTGAAGCACTACAATTGTTCGTCAATGCCAACGATTGGGCCGGGGTAGCCGATGCCCATTGGTTGCTGGGCTGGATCGCAAACGATTTGGGCCAGCCACAGCAGCGTGAACAACACTGGCAGGAGGCGCATCAGGCCGCGCAGGAAGCGCTCGATACCGAGCGGGCCGAGATTATTTTGGCCGGTGGTGCCTTGATGGATGCGCTGCGCGATGTCCATTTTGCGCGGCAACGCTGGCATTCGCGCTTTGATGCCAGTGCACGCGGCTGGCCGGTGGCCCTGTGGAGCTGGGTCGCCAATTTCTGGGGCGTGTATTTTGCTTTTTCCAACGATTTCGATCAGGCTGCCAGCTATTTCACCCAGTCCTACGAAGCGGCACTGGAAACCGGACAATTGCGGCGCGCCATCAGTTCTTCACTCAATGTTGGCATCACCTTTGCCAAACTCAGTGATTACCACAGTGCGCTGGACTGGATGTACCGCAGCCTCGATCTGGCACGCAAATGTGATTGGCCGGGCTCGATCGGCTATGCCCTGACCCACACCTCGGATATTTTGCGGCGGCTCGATCAAATCGAACTGGCTAACCAGTTTTTGCAAGAAGCACTCGATTTGTTGCGGCTGTTACCGGCCTCGCGCCATTATGCGGTAGCCTTGCAGCAGTTGGCCGAACTGGAGCTGGACCGGGGCCAGGCCGAACTAGCGCTGGATTTGTTTGCCCGTCTGGAAGCGCGCGGCGAGGCGTTGGCACAGAGCCAATTCCAGATCGAGGCACAGCGCGGGCAGGCACTGGCCCTGCTACAACTGGGGCAGGCGGAACTAGCCCATTCGTGTGCCGAGCGCGCCTTGCAATTGGCACGCAACGGGCAGGATCAACTGGCACAAATCGCAGCCTGCCGCACGCTGGCGGCAATTCATTTGGCCCACGAACTGCCGGCACAGGACGAAGCGTGTCAGGCTGCCAGCCCGGCCCTGTATTATTTGCAGCAGGCGCACCTGCTAAGCCGCCAAATTGTCGGCCATACCCTGCCCGACGATTTGGAGGATGCCATGGCCGATGCCTATGCCGCCGTCGGACAACATCAAGCCGCCTTTGAACACGCCCGGGCCGCCAATTTGACGCGGCAAGCCATGCACCACAGCGATGCAGTACGACACGGCATGGCGCTACAGGTGCGGCAACACACCGAGCAAATCCATGCCGAAGCCGAACATCACCGGCAATTGGCGGCATCCGAAGCCCAGAGAGCCGAAATTTTGCAGCAAGCCAGTGCCAATTTGGCCCATTTGGGGGCAATTGGTCAGGAAATTACCGCCCATCTCGATGAAGCTGCGGTATTTCAGGTGTTGAACCGGCATGCGCATGGCCTGCTCGATACCAATGCCTTCGTAGTCTATTTGATCAGCGACGATGGCCTGTTTCTGGAGCGTGCCTTTGGCCTGGAAGCGGGCAAGGCCTTGCCGTTTGCCCGGATTGCCTGGCTTGAATCGGAATTGCAGGCAGCCATTTGCCTGCGCGAACGGCGCGAACTGGTGGTTGATCTCGGCCATACCGGCACCCGCCCCCTGCCCGGTACGCTACGCAACCAAAGCGGCCTGTATGCACCATTGACGCTTGGAGAACGGATACTGGGTGTCATGGCCGTACAATCAATGCAACCGTTTGCCTATGGCGAGCGTCAGTGCCTAATCTTTCGTACCCTGTGCGCCTATGGTGCGATTGCGCTGGACAATGCGCAGGCTTATCGCCGCTTGAAAGAAACCCAAAGCCGACTGGTCGAGCAAGAAAAAATGGCCGCACTCGGTTCGCTAGTGGCCGGGGTGGCGCACGAATTGAATACCCCGATTGGCAACAGCCTGATTATGGCCAGTTCGCTGCAAGACAAAACCCGCGCCATTACCCGCCAATTGCAGCAAAAAGCCCTGCGTCGTTCCGACCTGGAATTGTTTTTGACCGAATCGCGCGAATCGTCGCACCTGATCCAGCGCGGGTTGACCAATGCCGCCGATTTGATCAACAGCTTTAAGCAAGTTGCCGTTGACCGTACCTCGGCCCAGCGCCGACGATTCAATTTACAACAAACCTGCCACGAAATCAGTGCCACCCTGGCCAATCACCTGAAGGCAGGCGCGCACAAGATTGAGCAGTCGATTCCGGAGGCAATCGAACTGATCAGCTACCCCGGCCCGTTTGGCCAAGTGCTCATCAATCTGATCAACAACGCCGTATTGCATGCGTTCGACCAGAAAAAGCGCGGCATCATCCATATGGAAGCGCGCCCGGCTGGCAATGGCCGGGTATTGTTTATCTTTCGCGATGATGGCCATGGCATCCCGGAGGCGCATCTGAAACGAATTTTTGACCCCTTCTTTACCACCAAGCTGGGGCAGGGTGGCAGCGGCCTGGGCTTGAACATTAGCTACAATATTGTCACAACCTTGTTGGGCGGGCAAATCAGCGTGGAAAGTGAGCCCGGCCATGGCACCGCGTTCATGCTCGATCTGCCACTCTATGCCCCTTACAGCGGGCATGATGGATGAAACCGGCGCAGGTCGGTCTGACCGGCCTGCACCTGAAAGTGAAAACGATGGAGTTTTTTGTAATCGACGAAGAATTGGTGCGCCTGAAAGCGAGCTTACATGGCCTGAAGGACATGCCACGCCTGTCGGTGTTAAGCGCGCTGGCATGGCATTTGCGCCAGCGCGACCCGGATCATGCCAAGGATTGCGTAGCACAGGCGCGCGCACAATTGGCACAACTGCCGCAATTGCAGGGCAGTCCGGATGCCCAGCACTTTGAGGCGCGCTGGTATCTGGTCGAAGCGGTGCTGCACTGGCTACGCGCCCAATCAGCAGCCGCACGCGAGCGCGTCGGTTTGGCCCTGCCGCTGTTTGAAGCCCTATTTGATGCCACTGGCTGCTGTGATTGCCATTGGCTGTTGTCCCGCATTGCGCTTGACCACGGCGAACAGGAAGCCGAAGCACGCCACCTGCAACTGGCTCTCGATTATGCGCGCCGGATTGACGACCGCGCCCGCAAAACCTGCGCTGAAGTCGGTATGGCACTATCGCAGGCACTGCGCGGCGTGGACGCCAGCCTGATCCAATGGAAAAGCCATTTCGAGATGATGCTGCCGCGCTCGCATCCCGGGGTACGGGCTTTGATTGTCGGCTATTTCGGTGGTTGTGCCTCACTCGCAGCCGATTTTGGCCGGGCTATTCCGCATTTGATCGAAGCCCATGATCTGGCTCGCCAAACCGGTCAAATCCGCGAGGCGATTCGCAATGCGGTCAATATTGGTGACGCCTTCAGCAACCTCAATGACCATCAAAGTGCACTAGAATGGATGCAGCGCGGCCTGGAACAGGCGCGCGCTACCGGCTGGCCGGTATCGCTTGGCATCAGCCTGTTGCAAACGGCCAACGTATTGCGTCATCTGGAGCGATTCGAAGCGGCCCAGGAATTGCTGGACGAAGCGCTGCACCATCTGGCACCGCTTGGCATGTCGCGCAATTATGCGGTCGCCCTGACCTATTTAGGCGATCTGGCACAGGACCGGCACGACTATCCGGCCGCACTGGGCTACTTTGGTCAATTGCAGCAGCATGCTGCCCTTTTGCAACATGCTGATTTCGGGATCAGTGCCCACCGTGGTTTGGCGGACGCCCTGTCTCACCTGGATCGGGCCGATGAAGCGGTGGAAGTAGCGCAAACGGCTCTCGATTCGGCCAAGCGCCATGCCAACGCCCCGGAACAGGTTCGGGTGTTACAAATTCTGGCCGAGATTCATGAACGGCACCGCTTGCCACTGGCCGAAGCGGGTAACACCCGCCCGGCTTTGTACTATTTGCAACAGGCCTTGCAGATTGCCAGCAGCATTGTCGGCTATCTGATCGACGGCGATCTGTTCGACGCGCTAGCCGATGCCCACGCCGCCAATGGCGACTATGCAATGGCATTTGCCCATACCCGGCGCGCCAGCCTGGCCCGGGAGAGTACCCATACCCAGGCCGCGACCAACCGGGCAATTGCCATGCAGGTACGCCATGCCACCGAACGGGTGCGAGCCCAAAGTGAGTACCACCTGCAACTGGCGATGGCTGAAGCGAGGCGCGCCGAAGTGCTGGCTGACACCAACGAAACACTGGCCCGGCTCGGCACGGTCGGGCAGGAAATTACCGCGCAACTGGAACGCGAGGCCCTGTTTGCCGCCTTGAACCGCCATGTACATGGTTTGCTGGAAGTTTGCTCGTTTGCGATCTATCTGGTCGAGCCGGATGGCGCTTACCTGACGCAGGCGTTTGGCGTGGAATCGGGCCACCCCCTGCCAACGATCAGAATCAGCCACGACGACCGCTATTCGAGTGCCGCCCGCTGCTGGCGCGAGGCGAGCGAAGTGTCCGTCAATCAGGAACCGACCGAAAACGACCCATCCGTGTTACCCGGCACCTTGCCCAGCCAGTCGCGCCTGTTTGCCCCTTTGATGAGCGGCGAGCATATTCTCGGCGTCATGACGGTGCAGGCACTGCATTACAACGCCTATGGCGTCACCGAGCGCTTCATCTTTCGCACCCTGTGCGCCTATGGTGCCATCGCGCTGGAAAATTCCCATGCCTATGGACAATTGCAAATGGCGCAGGAACAACTGGTGGAGCAAGAAAAACTAGCCGCGCTCGGCTCTCTGGTCGCTGGTGTGGCGCATGAGCTCAATACCCCGATTGGCAACAGCCTGATCATGTCTTCTGCCTTGCAGGAAAAGGTGGATCGGGTCAGCGAACTGATGGCCGGACGCAGCTTGCAGCATGCGAATCTGGTTGAGTTTCTCGATGATACCCAGGAAGCGTCGAGTGTGATCATCCGGGGCCTGACGGCGGCGGCCGATCTGGTGTCGAGCTTCAAACAAGTCGCGGTGGATCGCACCGCCGCACGGCGTCGGCTGTTCAATTTGCAGCAAACCTGCCACGAAGTGGTCGCGACCATGATGAACCAAATCCGTCTGGCCGGGCACCGGTTTGAACTGAATGTGCCGCACAACCTAATGCTCGACAGCTACCCCGGCCCGTTTGGTCAGGCGATCGGCAATCTGATCAGCAATGCGCTGGCCCATGCCTTCCCCGAGCGCAATGGTGGCATTATGCGGCTCGAAGCCCACAGCCTTGATGCGGACTGGGTACAAATCAGCTTTGCCGACGATGGTTGCGGCATTGCCGAAGCCAATCTAAAGCGCATTTTTGATCCGTTTTTCTCCGGTAGCCAAGGCAATTACGGGCTGGGTTTGTCGATTACTTACAACATTGCCACCTCGCTGCTAAATGGCCGAATTCGGGTAATCAGCCAGCTTGGCCACGGTACGCGCTTTGAACTGGATTTGCCGCTGGTGGTCGATCATCAGGCTTAACGCCGGGCCAGCGGTTGCGGCAAAACAAAAAAAGCCGCCCGAAGGCGGCCTTAACGACTCATTCCAAGCGAATACAACCCCGCTCAATCAAGAATCAATTTCAACCCTGTTAGTTCAGCTTAGGGGTATTTTCTGCAAAATATTCATGTGAATCGGCATTATCAACCGCTTTGCTTGGGTTGCTGGTAGCCAACGACTTGGCCGAAGTGTGCCCATAGGCCCAGTCATCCGTCCCAGCCACGGCATTGAAGTGACTCATTTCATGCACCATGGTGCCGGCTTTCGAATCCGTACCAGTTGATGGTGCCGACCAAAATGCCTTGCAAACCCAAATTTTGTACGGCTGGGTTGGGTAGACATAAGCATAGGCAGTCGATGTGCAACCGCAATTAACCGACACCGCCTGATTATTAAACGCACTCAAAATACTGTTGAAATGAGCCTTGACGGTCGAATACCGGGTTGCATCATAGGTACCAAACCAAGTGGTATAACGCGCACCTTTGGTACCAGCATTCAAATAAGATAATGAGTTACTGGCGTAGGTTTTGGCACCACTTACCGCTGAATTGATGCTGGTTGTTTGCGAACTGGTGCAGCCTACCGTGGAAAGGGAACCAGCCAACGCTGCCAGCGGTGCCGAGCTTGGGCTGGCCAAGGCGTTGTTACGGCCATTGATCCACATTGCCACCACTTCGGAATTCAATTCACCAATGTCCTTGCTGGCACCGGCAATACCTTGGGAGCCCGTACCGCCAAACATGTCGAGCGTGCCAACGCGATATTTGATGGTGTAGTTACCGGTGACACTCATGTCATACATGGCCGACAATTCAACTTTTTGATTGTAGGACTTGCCTGCCTTGAGCAAGAAATAATCGGAAGTGGTGGGTGCTGCACGTTTGAAATGACGCCCCAGATACTCAACTTTTACGCCATCACGATACACATCAAACAAGGCTTCTGCACTATCGCTAAATGGGGTATACCATGCCAAAACCTGTTGGTCTTTGCCGCTATTATTGGTAATCTTTACATTGATGACCACATCTTCATGGGATTGCAAAACAGCTTTTGCCGGGTTAAGGCTAACCGATACGCCCGAGACACCATTACTTGCTGCATTTGCGCCGTAGCATGCCAATGCGGTCAATACCAACGCCGCAACCTTAGTCAATTGATTGAATTTCATTTTTTGTCTCCAATATGGTTTTTTATGCTCGTAACAAATACGTTCAAGCACTTAGTTTTCACTCAACGATCCGTGTCACCGGACTGCAGGTGTGAAGCATCCTCAACGATTCCAAAAGATTTGTCAATAGGGTTCACAAAAATAAATAACATTTCCCCAATGGAAATATTATTCAAAACAATAGAGTTGTCGTTTAAGCAATCACACAATCATCAAGACAGTCACCCTTTTGACGAATACTTTTGACGATAGGACTTACGCAAAATTGTCCCAGCAAGGCGCGCTGCCGCAGACAGTACGCCTGTACGGCAAGGCAGCGCAACGCCGCTGGGCGGTTTTGCGTAAGTCCTAGACGAATCAATGATTGCTCTACGGCACGCATGTGCATGCGCCCATTTTGCCGCATCTGACTTGCCGAAAAAGTGATTTTTACGATAGAATGCAGAATCGCCAAAATCATCAGGATGCCGCCATGAGCACCAAATATTTTGCCCCGCGCAGCACTACCCAGCTCGCAGTCAAGCAGCAGCGGGCTGTCTATCAGGTTAAGCGCATACCGGGGCTCCCTACGCCCCCGCCATTCGATATTGACGCACTAGAGCAGCGCATGGTCAGTCGCTTGCAGCACGAAATGCAGCGGCTGCTGCGGCAACACAATCCGATCGCAGCCACGATGCAAGCCGAAGACGAAGCCCGGATTCAGGCTGGGTTACCCGATGAAATGGCTGCACGGGACTGGCAAAATCAGCAAAATATTGTATTGCGCAATGACTTTTTGGCCCGCTGCGGTGGTTTGCTCAGTGCGCGCGATGTGGCCGATCTGCTGGGATCGCGCGCCAAAAACCGTGCTTCCAGTGCCAACCAACTGAAAGATCAGGGCAAGGCGCTGTGCGTGCGACTACACGGGCGGGATGGCTTCCCGCTGTTTCAGTTTGACCCGATCAGCCAGCGCTGCGCGCCGGAAATGGCACAAGTGATCTCGGCCCTCGAACCGGCCTATCAACCGGGCTGGCAAATGGCACTCTGGTTTATCGCCGCCAATGCCTGGCTTGATGAACAAACACCGCTTGAGCGCTGGGCCAGCGACCGCAGCGCTGTGGTGCAGGCGGCCGAGGCAGAACAAGCCATGTTCAATGAGTAAGGTGCCGCCCGCGCCGTCAAGCGCCGTCCTGCACGACGCAAAACTGGAACACGACGCGCTACGGCTGTCGCCCGGACAAACGCTGTACCATGTCCATGCCTTGCGCCATGGCCCGACCAGTTTTAACCCCGGCTTCGGTTCAGGGCGGTTTCATCCGTTTTCCGATGCCACGGGTACGCCGGTTCCGGTCTTTTATTGCGCCAATACCGAAGAAGGTAGCCTGTGCGAAACCCTGTTTCGTGCCACCGCCGGTGGCAGCAGTTGCCGTATGGTTCCCGGTCGGCGCATGGCCGAGCATGCATTGAGTGAGATTGTGTTGCGCCAACCGCTACAGTTGGCACATCTGTCTGGCAATGGACTGAACCGGCTGGGCGTCACGCGCGCGCGCCTGCTTGAACCCGGCCCGGCTCACTATCACGAAACGGCGGCCTGGGCGGCAGCGATTCATGCCGCTTGTCCGGAATTACATGGGCTAGCGTGGGTTTCGCGCCAACACGACAGTTCAGCGTGCATGATGTTTTTTGGGGACCGGGTGCCACCGGACTGGCTGGAGCCAGTGGGCACGCTTGATTTTTGCTCGCCAGCCGGACACCTGCGCGCCGATGCCATCGGGCAGCGGCTGGGCATCGTTATCACGCGCTGATGCAGCAGCCCGAGCGACAAGGCGGCCAACTGGCGTTTGTGCCGACACACGATTTACCGACCCACGATTTACCGACCCACAATTTAGCGGCATGCAATTTGCCATCAAACAATTTACCACTAGCCAATTTGCCGCACCCAATCAAACGCTTCCAGTTGCACTTGATACCAGTGCTCGGGCGACAATTCCAGTTCGGTCAGGCACGGCTGAATCAATTCCAGCGTGTTTTCCAGATTTTCATCGTATTCCACCAGCGTCAGCATCATGCCATACCAGCCCTCACGCTGCAACAAGGCATCAGCCACCTCCTGCGCTACCACTACCTTGGCCAACAAGTCGGCCATTGGCATCTGAAACAGCGCATCCATTAGCGACATGATACCGACCATAAACGCCATATCAGCGGCGTTGCGGTTGCCCGGTTGCAATTTTTGCGCCACCAACTCAAGCAGTTTGCCGCGCGTGGTCGCCATTTGCAGCAAGGGTGATTGCAGCCCACCCTTGGCCGGACTGACATACAACAAGATTTGCAGCCAGCGCTGCAACTGGCGTCGTCCCAGTATGTTCAGTGCCTGCCCCAGCGTATCGATCCGCCCCTTGGCGCCTGCTGCTGGAGTATTAACCATCCGCAGCAAATTCAGACTCAGGGCAGCATCTTGCTTGATGGCGCGCTCAATCACCGCATTGTCGGCATCGGAATTGATTAAGCCTAACAACTGTAAAATGGCCAGTTCCGACGCCGCTACCTTTTTGCCGGACAGGATCATGGGTTTGGCAAAATAATAGCCTTGAAAATAATCAAAACCGAACGACAAACACTGGTTAAACTCGGCCTCGGTTTCCACCTTCTCGGCCAGGGTTTTTTTCTTCAGCGTTTTGAAACGGGTACACAAGCTCAATTGCCGTTCCGGCGGCATCGCCATCACATCGATTTTGACGATATCGACCAGCGGCAAAAATGCTTCCACATCGGCACTGTTAGCCACCACATCGTCGAGCGCAAAGCGGTAGCCGCGTTGTTGCAATTGTTTAATCCGGGCCAATAATTCAGCACTGGCCGTAACGGTTTCCAGAATTTCCAGCACCACCTTGCGCGGGGAGAGCAATTCTACGATATCACTCATCAACACTGCCGCATCGACATTGACAAACCCTTGCCGGTCGCCAATCACCGAATCCATGCCCAGTTCGGTGGCATGGGCGATCACGGTAGCGGTCGCCGACAAATCATCTTGCACCGTGGCAGCACCCGATTTGGCACTGCGAAATAGTAGCTCATAGGCAAACAAGTGCTGCTCACGATTGATAATTGGCTGTCGCCCGAGAAAAAACTCCCGAACCAAAGCCGGGTTAAATGCCGAATCCATCATGCCACCCTTCCTTCTCGCGCATCACACCATTGTCGATCAATCATCAAACCAAACACCCGCAAAAGTTATCCCTTAACAATACCAGATACCAGAGGGCACCAGCATTGCATTATCACCAGAAATACAGCGCTGTTCAACATTATTTTTCCCGCGTTTTGGCCACCGGATTTTCCGCACTCTCCAGCACAAACCGGGCACCGCTGTCCGTGCCCAGCGCCGCCACCAAATACGGCATACAACCGCGCAGCAATGCTTCCAGTGTCCACGGCGGGTTAATCACAAACATACCACTGCTATGCAAACCAAAACCATCCGGGGCTGGCCCGCTAATTGACAGCGTCACATTTAACCAACTGTGGCAAGGCAAGCGCTTGAGCCGCTCGACCAATTGCCGCGATTCATTGCGCTGCAATACCGGATACCAAATGGCATAGGTGCCAGTGGCAAAGCGCTTCAAGGCGTCTTGCAAACAATCCCGGACGTAGCGATAATCGTTTTTGTCTTCATAAGGTGGATCGATCAACACCAGCGCCCGGCGTGATGGTGGCGGCAGCAGCGCTTTCAGTCCGGCAAAGCCATCGGCCTGTTGCGCCAACACCCGCGTGCCGCGTCCTTTTTCCGTGTCGCGTTTGGCAAAATTCTGGCGTAGCAGCTTGCCTTCGGTTGAATGCAATTCAAACAGCCGCAACCGATCTTCATCGCGCAACATCATATCGGCCACCCAGGGCGAACCGGGGTAGATCCGCAACTTGCCATTTGGATTCAATTGCCGCACCAAATTCACATACTCGGCCACCGCCGGTGGCAAATCGGTACGCTGCCAAAGCCGGCTGATGCCCGATTCGTATTCGGCATTTTTGGCGGCAAAACCACTATCGAGGCCATACACCCCGGCCCCGGCATGGGTATCGACAAACATGTACGGCCCCGGCTTTTGGTTCATATACGAAATCGTGTGCAGCAAGACCAGATGCTTCAGTACATCCGCATGGTTGCCTGCGTGAAAAGCGTGGCGATAACTAAACATAGGGAGCGATTTTCAAAAAAATGGGCATAGCCGGATGGCAAGCTGCATTATATTGCAATTGAGGCAAAAATTGCATTCTCGACGTCTTGCTGCTCATTTGACCGTCCACCGGCAGATTTTACCGGATGTGATGCAAGAAGCACTCCGGCTTGGCATTACAATAGCCTGTCTGTGCCTTAATTTGCCTTAGCCCAAAGGTTTGCCATGCCCATATTTGAACTGTTTTCACGCCGCCAGCGGCGACTGCGCGGCGAATTGCCTGATGTGTACCGTTATGATGAAATTGACAAGAAACTGCGGATTCAGATCGTATTGATGGTGCGCGATGCGATTGGTCTGGATGGTGTTAAAAATAGCCCGCCAGCGCGCTGCTATGAATTTATTCACGATGTGCTGTGCCGTGAATTTGGCGTGTTTCACCTGAACCGCAATGTCGATACCAATTTTTCGGCGGTGTATGACTATTTTCTGACCACCAAAGAACTTGAGCAATGCCTCGACATTCTCGAACTCAGTTTCAAGGTGATTAACGAGCAGGTGCGCGAACGGCTGGCGCTGCATCAGCGCTCGCAGGGCTTTCGGCAAGACCCGGACAGCGCGATTGAAGAGTTAAACGGACGACTGCGCGAAGCCGGGGTGGGTTACCAGTTTGAGGCTGGTGAGTTGATGCGGGTTGATTCGCGCTACATGCATGCCGAAACCATTCGCCCAGTACTGGGCCTGCTGGCTGATTTGCCGCATTATGCCAGTGCCAATAGCGCGTTTTTGGAAGCGCACAGCCATTACCGGCATGGACGCCACCAAGCCGCGCTGGCCGATTGCCAATATGCGCTTGAATACCAACTCAAGGCGCTGTGCGAGCAGCATAAATGGAAGTTTGGCAAAAGCGATGGCGTGCGACACCTGATTGCGCTCTGCCAAAAACAGGGGCTGGTGCCACTGGAGCTACAGGCGCAACTCGATACCCTGGCCGATTTGCTGGAAAACCAGTTGCCGGTGATCGATAAGAAAACCGGCAAACCCAGCCCCGGTAGCGTCCATGACGTTGATGAACATGTGGCCAGCTATTTGATGCACCTGACCGCTACCCACATGCTGTTTTTGGACAACTGCTCAAGGCACTATCGCTAAGCTTATTTGGCCCCGGCTGCCGGAGTTGCCGGGGTAGCCGCGCTGCCGGTTTGTCCGGCCAGCCAGTGCTCCACCTGTTGCTGCAGCACATCAAGCGGCAGCGCGCCACTGCCCAGAATCAAATCGTGGAAGGCGCGCAGATCAAATTTGTCGCCCAAGGCCGCTTGCGCGCGCTGACGCAATTCCAAAATCTTCAATTGCCCAACCTTGTACCCGAGTGCCTGCCCTGGCCGGACAATATAGCGATCGGTTTCAGACTGCACATCGACTTCGTCAATGCCCGAATTCTGGTGAAAAAAATCGACCATTTGCGCCCGCGTCCAGCGCTTGGCATGCACCCCGGTATCGACCACCAGCCGAATCGCACGCAGCATCTCGTCTTGCAAATGGCCATAGTAGTTATAGCGGTTTTGATAGGCACCAACTTCACGCCCCAGTGATTCGGCATACAGCGCCCAACCCTCTATGTAGGCGTTATAGTCGGCATAGCGCCGAAAGTCGGGCAGATCCGGCAATTCCTGCGCAATCGTCAGTTGCAGGTGGTGGCCGGGCAAGCCTTCATGCAGCGCGGTCGATTCCATGCTGATCCGGGTTCGCTTGGCAAAATCATAGGTATTGACAAACACGATGCCGGGACGGCTGCCATCTGGCGTTCCGGTATTGTATTCGGCACCTGATGCATTGGCTTCGCGAAAGGCTTCGGTGGCGCGAATTTCCATTTTGCCCTTGGGCAGACGGCCAAACAATTGTGGCAGTTTCGCCGTCATTTGCTCGGTATACGTGCGATAGGTTTCGACGATTTCCTCGCGTGACTTGGGGAACAAATCCGGATTGGTTTTCAGCGAGGCATCAAAACTGGCCAAATCACTCGCTCCCAGTTGTTTGGCCACGGTCAGCATTTCTGCCTTAATCCGCGCCACTTCCTGCAAGCCAAGCTGATGAATTTGCTCTGGCGTGGCGTTGGTGGTGGTTTCGCGCCGTACACGATAGGCGTAATGTGCGGCACCATTGGGCAAGGCCCAGTAACCGGGCTGGCTGCGCCCTTTCGGTGCGTATTGGTATTTGACAAAATCGGCCAGTTTTTGGTAAGCCGGGGTCACTTTGTGCTGTACCGCAGCCTTGAGCGCACTACTAATCCGAGCGCGCTGTTCGGCTGGAATACTGTCCGGCATTTTTTGCAATGGCAACAGGAACGGCGATTCGGCCAGTGGCGTATCGGCCAGTTGCTGGCATTGTTTGGCCACTTTTTCCAGCAAAAAGCGCGGCGGCATCAAGCCACGGCGCATCCCGGCGCGCATTTGCTGCATGGTTTGCTCAAACTGGCGCGGCAGCGCGTGCAGCCGGGCTGCATAATCGTCATAATCCTTCACGCTGGCAAAGGTCAATACCCCGGCTAGTTGGGGGGCCAACAGGTGCACTCCGTCATTTTGCGCCAGTGGCATTTCGTGTTCGCGAAACCGGATTTTATCGATTTCAGTTTGCACGCTGGCCAGCAGCAGATCACGGTTTAACTGCTCTTGGGCCGACATATCGCTCACATCGAGTCGTTGCAAGCGTTGTGCCAACTGCAAGCGGCGTGCCTGCTGGCGCGCCACCGCTGCCGGTGAAAAATCGGTCGAAAGACCATTAAAACGGGTTTCGCCAATCATACTGGCCAACTCCGGGTTGTCCCGCAAATAGCCCTCCCAATGCTGCTTGATCAGTTCTTGCAAGGTGGCACGGCGTTGCGCCACATCATGGCTAGCGGCATGGCCGGGTGTGGAGAAGGACAGCAGTATCAAAAGTGCGGCGGCGGTCAGGCTCAATTTCATCATGCGGTTCTTTTCGGCCAAGGCTAAGGGTGATCTGGAATCGATGCCACAGGCAACGCGGCATTGGGGTGCATGGTGTTGCACGCCAATGCCGCAAGACAGGTGGCCAAGCCTGCCAGTTTATCAGGTTTGGCTTATTGCTGCGCGCTCGCCTTGCCACTGGCGGTCGCACCGGCAGCAGTACCGATCTGGGTCTTTTGCTGGCTAACCCAGTTTTTCACCTGTTGCTCCAGTACCCCAAGTGGCAGCGCACCACTGCCGAGCACCACGTCGTGAAAGGCCCGGATATCGAAGCGGCTACCCAGTTGTTCGGTCGCATGGCTGCGCAATTGACTGATTTTGAGCTGCCCGAGTTTGTAGGCCAGTGCCTGCCCCGGATTGCCGATATAGCGGTCGGTTTCTGACTGCACATCCACTTCATCAATCCCCGAATGGGCATGGAAGAAATCGACCACGTTCTGGCGTGACCATTTTTTGGCGTGCAGCCCAGTATCAACCACCAGCCGGATGGCGCGCATCATTTCTTGCTGCAAATGGCCATAATAGTGGGTCGGGTGCCCATAGGCCCCAACCTCGCGCCCCAGTTTTTCGGCATACAGTGCCCAGCCCTCAATGAAGGCGGTGTAATCGGAATATTTGCGAAATTCGGGCAGGGTTGGCAATTCCTGGGCCAGTGCGATTTGCAGATGATGCCCCGGCACCCCTTCATGCAGTGCCGTCGATTCCATGGTAATGCGCGAACGCTCGGCAAAATTGCCGGTGTTAACCTGAACCAGGCCCTTGCGGCTGCCATCGGGCGCACCCGGCATGTATTGCGCCCCGGAGGCGGCCTGCTCGCGAAACGCTTCGATGGGTTTGATTTCCAGCCCGGCTTTGGGCAAACGGCCAAACAACAATGGCAATTTGGGATACATTTGCTCGGTGTAGGTGGTATACAAATCGACGATTTCCTGGCGCGATTTCGGGAACAATGCCGGATCTTTTTTCAGGGCCCGATCAAAGGCGCGCAAATCGGTATAGCCCTGCTTGGCGGCCAATGCCTTCATCTCGCCTTCGATCCGTGCCACTTCACTTAAGCCAAGCTGGTGAATTTGCTCGGGAGACAAATCGGTGCTGGTATTGCTCTTGACCAGGTAGGCATAGTGCGCCACACCGTCGGGCAAGGCCCAATAACCGACTTCACTGCGCCCCTTTGGCGCGTATTCGTCCTGCACAAATGCTGCCAGCTTGCGGTAGGCCGGAGCAACGCCCTCGCGAATTGCCGCGTGAATCGCCTTGGTCAGGCGCTCGCGCTCGGCCTTGCTAATCGATTCGGGCATTTTGCCAAGCGGCGCGGCAAACGGTGATTGTTCGATTGGCGCGAGCGCAATCTCGTTGCATTGTTGTGGTACTTTTTCCAGCAAGAACTTGGGCGGCATCATGCCATTTTTCATACCGACCCGCATCCAGTCCATGGTTTGATTCAAGACTTTCGGCATTTTTTGCAACCGTGCCAGATAATCGTCGTAGTCCTTAACATTTTCAAAGCGGAGCAGGGAGGCCAGTTGTGGCAACATCAGGTGAATCCCACCATTTCGCACCACCGGCATTTGCCATGCATTGAACCGATCACCTTCGATGTCGCGCTGTAAATTGGCGATCATCAAGGTCCGGTTCAATTGTTCCTGTTCCGACAAGCCACTGACATCGAGTGCGGCAAACTGGCGCAAGAATTCGCGGTTGCGCGCCTGATTGCGCGACAGGGCCTCGGGTGAAAAATCAGACATCTGATCATTGAACCGCTTGTCGCCAAACACCGACGCCATTTCTGGATTTTGGCTCAGATTGTATTGCCATTGCTGGGTGATTAAATCGGCCAGTGCCGTGCGGCGGCTGGCCAGATCGCTGGCTGGCTTTTCTGCCAGTGCGGCAAAGGACAGCAGGCATAGTGGAAGGGTGGCGATAGTCTTCAAGAAAAATGGCTTCATGGCAGCAGGCTTTCAGGTGATGGATGAGGAGTAGTACAAGGTGGGCCGAACTATAGAGAAACCTGTCCAGCCAAGCCAGCGGGCTGCGATAGCTGGCATAAATGGCGGTGCGAATTGCCGAAAAGGTGGGGCAAAAGCAAAATGGCGACCGGTGCAATCGGTGCTCGCCCCGACCGCCAAATCCGGCTGCGGCACGAACTTCTTGCCAATTCAGGCTAAAATACCCGGCTACCCGGTAAAGCAGGGCGCATAATGATAAGCTATCGCTGTTGTGCGCAGGAAATAGCCCGCCCAATCAGACCGGGCACGGCGCACCGGGCCAGACCGACACGGATAACGGAAAATGTATTACGATTTGAAATTTGGCCATATTCCATACGTTAACAACAAGTTTAGCGTGATTGAATTTGACCACCAACACAATTTAATCCCCGAAAACGGTGCCGCCCCGGTGCTGGTGCGTTACAACGTGTTGGGCCCAGTGGTGCTGCCATTGCGGCTGGGTGAGCAAGTGGTGCAATTTAACTGGTATTTGTACTTTTTGGATTCCGAACTGGCGCGCACCAAAATTCTGGAAACCTTGCGAGAAGGCAAGATCGACTACGATTTCTTTACCAAATTCAATGAAGCGTTCACCGTTAATTCGGTGCTCTCGCTTGGCGAATTGGAAAATAACCACAATCTTGCGGCCCAGCCTTTGGTACGGCTGCATTCATGTTGTGCCACCGGCGATATTTTTGGCTCGGTGCGCTGTGACTGCGGGCCGCAACTCGATGCGGCACTGGAACAAATCGCCACGGCCGGTTATGGCGGGGTGGTGTATTTAAATGGGCAGGAAGGGCGCGGCATCGGCCTGTTTGCCAAGGCCCTGACCTATTTGTTGCAGGAATGTGGGCACGATACCTACGAAGCCAATTCGGTGTTAAAACTGCCGGAAGATGCCCGCACCTTTGATGATGCCGGGCATATTTTGAAATTCCTGTATGGCAACCGGCCGATTCGGCTGTTGACCAATAGTCCGTCCAAGATCGCCGCCCTGCAACGGGTCGGGATCGAAGTGGCCGAGCGACTGGAACTGGTGGCCGGTATCTTGCCGCAAAACGAAAGCTATTTGCGCGCCAAGGCGGCGCATGGTCATTTGATCAATATCGACCACCATCAGGATCAGCCTGATGCCTGGACGGTAACCCAGGGCTGAAGGCCGATTTCCATGTTTACCCCGGACGATGAACGCTTCATGCGGCGTGCGCTGGAGCTGGCGCAAGGTGCCATGCATATCAGCATGCCCAATCCGCGGGTCGGCTGTGTGTTGGTCAGGGATGGCCAGATCATAGGCGAAGGCCACACCCAAATAGCCGGGCAAGATCATGCCGAGGTACAGGCGCTGAAAAACTGTCAGACGCGCGGCCTGTCGCCGCACGGCGCAACGGCCTATGTCACACTCGAACCGTGCAGCCATTTTGGCCGCACCCCACCTTGTGCCGATGGCTTGATCAAAGCCGGTGTAGCGCGCGTGGTGGCTGCGATGCATGATCCGAATCCACAAGTGTCGGGCAATGGCTTCATCCGCTTGCAACAGGCCGGGATTGCGATGGCGTTTGGGTTGTGTCAGGCGGAAGCGGAAGAATTGAATCCCGGTTTTATCAGCCGCATGGTACGCCAGCGGCCATGGCTGCGCCTGAAAATTGCCGCCAGTCTGGATGGCAAAACCGCGCTGGCCAATGGCCAAAGCCAGTGGATCACCAGTGCCGAGGCACGCGCCGATGTGCAGTACTGGCGCGCCCGTTCCTGCGCCATGCTGACTGGTTCCGGCACGGTGCTGGCCGATGACCCGCAATTGACGGTGCGCGAACTCGATGGTCAGCCGTGGCCGCACGCGCGGCAACCATTGCGGATTGTGCTCGATAGCCAGTTGCGCACGCCACCCAACGCCAAAATTTTGCAGAGCGGGCCGGTTTTGCTGGTGCATGCCCATAATCAGATTAATCATCCGAATCCGGTCGATACCTCGTTCGCCCCCCTCCTCGCCAGCCGTATTGCCGCACTACAGGCGGCGGGTGCCCAGTTGCTGGCCTTGCCCAACCGTTGCGGGCAAGTTGATTTGGCGGCTCTGCTGGCTGAACTGAACCAATGCCAGATCAATGAAGTTACCGTCGAAGCCGGAGCGATTTTGAACGGTGCCTGGCTTCATAGCGGGCTGGTCGATGAAATCGTGCTGTATCAGGCCCCGGTATTGCTGGGCGATACGGCACGCGGCATGGCGCGCTTTCACCTGGATGATTTGCAACAAACGCAGAGCTGGCAGGTGCGACAACAAGACCGCATTGGGCCTGATACCCGCTGGTTGCTGCGGGCGCAGCCGTGAGCCATAGCCTGTAGCTCCCCCCTGTCCGAACCAGTCCGTCATCCCATCAAACTGCTTGACCACATCTCCCTTAAACATGTATTATGCACACATATTTAAGCCAGCCCCACCCACCCGCCATAGCGGTGTGGAAGCACTTGGTGTGGCTGTCTCGCTCGTCTTTAAATATGCATTTTAAATACACTTTAAAGAAACCTATCATGCTTAATCTTCACATTCGGCAACAAGTCAAAGCTACCGCTCCGATCCTGCGCGAACACGGTGTCACCTTAACCCGCCATTTCTATGCACGCATGTTTGAACACAACCCTGAAATGAAGCAAATCTTCAATCAGGGTCACCAGCGCGCAGGGACGCAGCAGCAGGCACTGGCCATGGCGGTGGCAGCCTATGCCGAGCACATTGATGATCCATCGGTATTGCTGCCGGTGTTGACCATGGTCGCCAACAAGCACATCAGCCTTGGGGTGCGCGCCGAGCATAACGCGATTGTCGGGCGGCATTTGCTGGCGGCGATTCGGGAAGTACTCGGTGAACAGGCGAATGATGAACTGGTGGCGGCCTGGGCTGCGGCGTATGGTGAGCTGGCCGATCTTTTGATCGGCATGGAAAATGACGGCTATCGCGCCATGGCCACCCAGGAAGGCGGTTGGAGCGGCTGGCGCGGCTTCCGGATCGAGCGCAAGGTTCCGGAAAGCGCCGAAATCACCTCGTTTTATCTGGTACCGGCTGATGGCGGCAAGCTGCCACAGTACCAGCCCGGCCAGTACATCTCGCTGCGCGTGCCAGTGCCGGAACTCGGTTATATGCAGCCGCGCCAGTACAGCCTGTCCCAGCGTCCGGGTCTGGCGGCGCTGCGTATTTCGGTCAAGCGCGAAGCAGGGCGGGCGGGCACAGCACCGGGCATGGTCTCAAACCTGCTGCATGATGGCTACCACGAAGGGGCGCTGCTTGATCTGGCGCCACCAGCGGGCGACTTTTATCTGCATCAGGAGCGCAATACCCCGGTGGTGCTGATTTGCGCCGGGGTCGGCATTACCCCGATGTGGGCCATGCTTGATCATTTGCTGGCAACCGGCAGCCCGCGCCCGGTCAGCTTTTTGCATGCCTGCCGCCATGGCTCGGTACAGGCGTTCAAACAGCCACTGGCCGAACTGCGCCGCACCCATCGCCACCTGCGCAGCGTGGTATATTACGAAACCCCGGGTGCCGGAGAGGCTGCCGGACGCGATTACGATATCGCCGGACAGATGGATTTGCGGCAATTGGATACCACGCTGTTGCCTGAAGGGGCCGACTACTATCTGTGCGGCCCGCAGGGCTTCATGCAGGCACAGCGCACCAGCCTGCTGTCGCGCGGCGTGGCACCACAGTCCATCCATCTGGAATTGTTCGGCACCGGCGGCTTTGCCCAATGAGAGGCAAGGCGCAGGCCGGGGCCATCTTGCCAACGAAAGCCACACCATGCAACTGACCCAATTTAGCGATATCGGCCTGCGCGTTTTGCTGTATTTGAGCTACAAGGAGCGCAGCAGTCCGGCCACCGTGGCCGAAATTGCCGCCAGTTTTGAGATTTCGCGCAACCATTTAGTGAAAGTAGTGCATTTCATGGCGCAACAAGGCTGGCTGGTTACCACGCGCGGCAAGGGTGGCGGACTGGCACTGGCCCACCCGCTGGCGTGGTATCGGCTCGGGCAAGTCATCGGTACACTGGAACAACTGACCGAACTGGTCGATTGCAGCGCCTATCCGTGCCGCCTGCGCGGTAGTTGTCGGTTAAAAGGGATTTTGGATGAGGCACTGGCCGCGATGTTTACCGTGCTGGATCGGTATACGCTGGCCGATGCCGTGGCGGAGCCATCCGGACAGGTGATTGTGATGCTAAACCGGATTGGGATGCGACCGCCTTTGGGGTAATAATTTACCAACTCAAGAGCGATGACGGATCGGGGTGCCGTGTTTGCTTTTCCATGTCCGCAACCGTAAAGTCTGCCACTACTATTTTTCGGTGTTGCACTAGTTGCTTGAAACCGCTCTACCTTAAAACTGCGCCACTAGCGGACGACGCCAAGGATCAGCAGCAACAGAAAATAGGGGGACATTTGAAAAGGATATTGGAGGCGAGGGCCGGAATCGAACCGGCGTAGACGGCTTTGCAGGCCGCTGCATAACCATTTTGCTACCCCGCCCTGGGGTGACACTGACGAAAAAGGGAAGCGCAGCGCCTCCCTTTTTGAATGTGGAGCGGGAGAAGAGTCTCGAACTCTCGACCTATACCTTGGCAAGGTATCGCTCTACCAACTGAGCTACTCCCGCATGTCTTGCTACCTAATACTTGCTGCCGAAATGCCGACCATGCTACCGACATTCGTTTGAATCTGGAGCGGGAGAAGAGTCTCGAACTCTCGACCTATACCTTGGCAAGGTATCGCTCTACCAACTGAGCTACTCCCGCATTGCCTAACTAAGCTCGCTATTATAAGGGACTGAAAAATTCTGTCAAGCCTGATCCGGATTTTTCTGCGATTTTTCTGTGTTTTCTTTAATCAAGGGCCACGCCAGCCGCAGGTAGTACACCATTGACCAAACGGTCAGAACAGCGGACAGCCAAAGCAGCCAGCTCCCAACCGTGCGCGTATTGATGACGCCAAACAGGGTGTCGTAGTACAACAGCATCGGAATCGCCACCATTTGCGCAGCGGTTTTGATTTTGCCAATCGAGTTGACCGCCACCGACTTGGAAGCACCGATTTGCGCCATCCATTCCCGTAACGCGGAAATGGCGATTTCGCGCCCGATGATGATGAACGCGATAGCGGCATTGACCCGGTCGTGCTGCACCAGCAACAGCAAAGCCCCGGCCACCATCAGCTTGTCTGCCACCGGATCAAGAAACGCGCCGAAGGCCGAGGTTTCGTTCCAGCGTCGGGCCAGGTAGCCATCAAACCAGTCGGTGATGGCGGCAATGACAAAGATGGAAGTCGCGATGGTGTTGCGCACAAACGGTGAGAGCAATTCGTCGGGAAAATACATCACCCCCACCACCAGTGGAATCAGTGCGACCCGCAGCCAGGTCAGCATGATGGGAATATTGAACGGCATAATCAGTCCGGCGCCAGAAAATCAGGGTTGTTCGTGTTTGGGTTGTTGCCGCCGATTATGACCTATTTTGGCGTGCCACGACCGGTTTTGTACCCGGTCAATGCAATTGTTTATAAATTTCTTCGGCCAGTTGCGACGAAATGCCGTCAACCTGACACAGGTCTTCGATACTGGCATCGATCACGCCCTTCAAGCCACCGAAACGGGTCAGCAATTTTTGCCGTCGCTTCGGGCCAATTCCTTCAATTTGCTCCAGATGTGAGGTTTGCCGGGTCTTCGCGCGCTTGGCACGCATGCCGGTAATGGCAAAGCGGTGCGCCTCGTCGCGCACCTGTGCCACCAGCATCAGCGCCGCCGAATCTTTGCCCAGTTCCAGTTCTGACCGACCGTCGACAAACACCAACGTCTCCAGTCCGACCTTTCGCCCTTCGCCCTTGGCCACACCGACAATCAGGCTGGTATCGAGCCCCAGTTCCACAAACACTTGGCGCGCCATTTCGACTTGGCCCTTGCCGCCATCGATCAACACCACATCCGGCATGATGCCCAAAATCGGGTTGGCCGCAGCTTTGGCCGGTTCAGCGGCCGCCGGGTCGCCGGCCGCCGGGTCGCCGGCCGCCGAATCGGATGCAACATCGGATGCACTATCGGGCTGCGTGGCGGGTGGCGTAGCGGCTGATGTGGCAGCAAATGATTCGGCCTGAATCCGCGAGATTTTTTCGTAGCGCCGGGTCAATACCTGTCGCATCGCAGCATAGTCGTCACCGCCGGTAATGTCATTGATATTGTAGCGCCGGTATTCGCCGTGCTGCATGGCATGATGGTGAAACACCACACATGACGCTTGCGTGGCTTCGCCCTGGGTATGACTGATGTCAAAGCACTCGATCCGCAACTGCGCCAGATCAGGCAAGTCAAGCGCCAATATTTCGGCCAGCGCACGGGTACGCGCCTGTTGCGAACCCTGTTCTGACAAGAGCCGGGCCAACGCCAGTTCCGCCCCTTTTTGCGCCAGTTCCAGCCACTGCCGCCGCTGGCCCTGCGGTTGAAACACCAGATTGATCCGGTGCCCGCACTGCTGCGACAGCGCCAGCACCAATTCCGGTTGATCAAATTCGATATTCAGGATCAGGATGCCGGGAATGAATTTGTCCAGATAATGTTGCGCCAAAAAGGCCGCCAGTAACGCAACTTCGGTGGCGCTGCTGCCCGCCCCACCACCAGCACTACTACCCGCACCACTGCCCACCTCGCTGCCAACATTGGCCGTCAAATCGAATTCCGGCAATTCCTCGCCCATCTGGCTCGGAAAATACGCCCGGTCGCCCAAGTGCCGCCCACCGCGCACCATGGCCAGATTGACGCAAGCCCGGCCACCGGCCACTTGCACCGCAATGATATCGACATCGGCATCGTTGCCAATTTCCATGCTTTGCTGGTGCAACACGCGTGACAGGGCGCTGATTTGATCCCGTACCACGGCAGCCTGTTCATACGCATATTCTTCGGCAAAGGCTTGCATTTTGGCTTGCAGCTCGTGCAGCACTTCGCCTTGCTGGCCGCGCAAAAAGCGGGCCGAATGATCGACATCACGCGCATAGTCGTCAGCGCTAATGGCGGCAACGCACGGCGCACTGCAACGCTGGATTTGGTGCAGCAAACAAGGCCGGGTACGGTTATTGAACACCGAGTCTTCGCACGAGCGCAGGCGAAAAACTTTTTGCAAAATTTGGATCGATTCCTTGACCGCCCAGGCACTCGGATACGGGCCAAAATACTGGTGTTTTTTGTCCACCGCGCCCCGATAATACATCAGCCGTGGCACGGCCTCGCGCGTGATTTTCAGATAGGGGTAGGATTTATCGTCCCGAAACAGGATGTTGTAGCGCGGCTGCAAGGCCTTGATCAGGTTGTTTTCCAAAATCAGCGCTTCGGCTTCGCTGTGGGTGACCGTGGTTTCGAGCCGGGCAATACGCTCAACCATCATCGCAATGCGCACACTGGCCAGATTTTTTTGAAAATAACTCGATACCCGCTTTTTCAGGTCACGCGCCTTGCCAACGTACAACACCACTTCATTCTTGTCGAAATAGCGGTAGACGCCGGGCAGGTGCGGCAGTTTGGCCACAGTGGCCAACACGACGGCGCGTGCGTCGGCAGCACTGGCCTCGGCCTCGGCTGTCCCTGCGTCAGCGGCACCTGCGTCGGCTATGCCTGCTGTGCCTGCGTCTGCTTTGCTTGCGTCGGCTTTGCCTGCATCACCCACGCTCTGGGCTGTTGCCGGAGAATGAGGCGTGGTTGGTGTGGCTGGTGTGTTACTTGGTGTGGTTGGCGTGGTCGGGCAATTCGGTTCCATGGTGCGCCCCGTTGCTATTAATCTGTTCAAGGGTAACGAACGCCAATGCATAATCGGCTTCGTCGGAAAGGGCAATGTGGGCGCGCCAGTTGCGCGCTGCCAGATAATCGTGCAAGGTTGGGCCATAGTGCGGCTCGGGCCGCCCCTGCGCGTTATTGAGAATTTGCAAGCCGTGCCAACTCATCGGCGCACGAAAGCCGGTACCCAGCGCCTTGCAAAACGCTTCCTTGGCGGCAAAACGCTTGGCCAAAAAATGCACTGCGCGGCTTTCATGCTGACGACTTCGGGCTTCAAATTCGGCCAGTTCTTGCGGGCCAAGCACCTTGCGCGCAAAGCGCTCACCACTTCTGGCCAGCACGGCCCGAAGGCGGGCAATTTGTACGATATCGGTGCCAACCCCGACAATCATGGTGCCCGGTTGGCCGCACCCGCAGCCTGATTTTGTACCGCCTGTGTGCGGGCCGCATGCATGATGGCTTTCATTTCACGCACCGCCGCCTGCCAGCCAACAAATACCGCATGCGCCACAATCGCATGGCCGATATTGAGTTCCACAATGTCGGGCAAGGCCGCCACCGCCTGCACATTGGTGTAATGCAAGCCATGTCCGGCATTGACGATCAGCCCGCACCCCAGCCCATGCGCGGCTGCAATGCGAATCCGTTCCAATTCGCTCGCTTGCTGTGCTCCCTCAGCCTCGGCATAAGCCCCGGTATGCAATTCCACCACCGGTGCCCCGGCTTTGGCCGATGCCTCCATTTGCAGCGGATCAGGATCAATGAACAGGCTGACCCGAATCCCTTCGGCCTGCAACTGGCGCACCGCCGCTTCAACCGCATTGAAATGGCGCACCACATCCAGACCGCCTTCGGTGGTGATTTCGGTCCGCTTTTCCGGCACCAGACACACATCCTGTGGTTTAACGCGGCAGGCAAAGTCGAGCATCTCGGCCGTCACGGCCGCTTCCAAATTCATCCGGGTTTGCAACAGCGGACGCAGTGCCAGTACATCGGCATCCTTGATATGACGCCGATCTTCCCGCAAATGCAGGGTGATCAGATCGGCACCGGCTTGTTCGGCTTGCAGGGCGGCGGCAATCGGGTCAGGATACACGGTGCCGCGTGCATTGCGCAGGGTGGCGACATGATCGATATTGACGCCAAGAGCGATGGCGGGCGAGTTGGGCTGAAGGAAACTCATGGCGGTGGCAAGGTTGATTAAGTGGGGGTTGAACGGGTTGAATAGGGTTAAATGGAGTTAAGTGGCAGTTGAATCGGGTAGCTTGCATGGGTTGGCCAAAACCGGCTTATTTGAAC
>JACCDS010756417.1_pt1 | contig 33089 bp, 24 predicted proteins | sample 7446441 | NCBI WGS metagenome assembly JACCDS01 (sample SAMN15323445, study PRJNA562643) | freshwater metagenome | isolation source: river surface water | place: USA:Blue River Watershed | collected 2017-08-17
ATCCTTGTGAGTGTTTGTGCTTTTTTAATGACCATTATGGTCGGCTTTTCACAAACAGTTACAGTAACCGGAAAGGTTATCGATGAGAAAAATGCCCCTGTTGCCGGAGCAAGTGTACTTGACAAAGGCTCAAAGAAGGGTGTGAGTGCTGGTACTGATGGTACTTTTAGCATTTCAGTAAAGAAAGGAGCAACTTTAGTTGTTTCTGCTTTAGGTTATGAAAATGCAGAAGTAACAGCAAGTGCTAATGTAACCGTTAAATTAACTTCTGATGTGAAAGCATTACAAGAAGTTGTTGTAACTGGTGTGGGCGCTGCAACTTCTAAGAAAAAATTAGGTGTGGCAGTTGAATCTGTAAACTTGTCAAATCAAGTGAAAGTATCTACTGGTGATGTTGGTCAACAATTAGTTGGTCAAGTTGCTGGTGCTCAAATTGCTAGTACTAACGGTACTCCAGGTCGTCCTTTACAAATCTTATTGCGTGGTATTAACACTGTACAAGGTGGTACTGGCCCAATGATTTTGATCGATGGTATTGAAGCTCGTGCAACTAGTTTACAATCTATTGACGTAAATATTATTGAAAGAGTTGAGGTAGTACAAGGTGCTGCTGCTGCTTCTTTATATGGTGCGCAAGGTGCGAATGGTGTTATCCAATTATTTACTAAGAAAGGTAGACAAGGTAAAGCGGTGATTGAATTAAGCACTAGCTCTACTTACAATGAATTATTAAATATTGGTGGTTTAGCAAAAGCTAAATACCATGCATTCGTTACAGATGCTGCTAACAACGTATTAACTGGTTCTAATGCTATTATGAAATTAGATCCTGCTACTATGATTTATAATGGTGACGTACAGTATAACTCTTTAGGTGTTACTAGTATTCAAAACAAACCATATGATGCTAACTTGAAGTATTATGATCATTACAAAATGTTCTTACAACCAGGTTATGCAACTAACACATCTTTGACTATCTCTGGTGCTGGTCCTAAAGTAGATTATTTATTCTCTGCTTCTACGAACAAGCAAAATTCAAACTTTGTAAACAACGGAGATTACCAAAGATCTAACTTAACATCAAAAATTGGTGTTGAATTAGCGAAGGGTTTGAAGTTTACTTCTACAACTCAATTGATCTATACAAAGAATACAATTTTAGACCAAACTGGTCGTGGTATCTTCTTTAACATCAACAACGCTCGTCCTTTTGCTAATTTTGCGCAAAAAGATTTAGATGGCAACTATGGTCCTTTCTATGGTGCTGCGGTGGGTGTTAACCATACCAATCCTTTCTTCCAAACTCAATACTCTAGTTCTTTAATTGAGAAAGTGGATGTGATTCAAAACTTCAACTTAAACTATAAGTTACCTAAGTTCTTAGAATTTGATGCTAAATATGCATTGAACTATTCTAATAACAATATTACTTACAGATACGAAGATCAATCTATGAATGCTGGTGCAGCACTTCAAAATAGATTCACAGGTAACTATAACCCTAACGCAGCTGCTAATACAACTGGTGAAATTGATAACTTTGTACAAAGAACAACTTTCCAAAACTTTATTGGAACAGCATCTTTTAGAACTGACTTTGAAAAAGATTTCAATATCAATATTCCATTAAAAACTTCTACTACAGTTGCATTTGACTACCGTAAGAGCAAGTATAAGCAGTTTGCTGCATACGGATATGACGCTCCAGGATACTATCCTTGGAACGCATCTCAAGCTGGTATCTATAAAGTAATTTCTGATTATGTAGAACCATTTGTAACTTATGGTATCTTGGCTAACCAAAGATTTGATTGGTCAGATTGGGCTGGTTTCTCAGTAGGTGTAAGAAGTGACTATTCTTCTGCATTCGGTTCTGGTGCAACTGCTCAAACATTCCCAAGAGGTGATGCATTTATAGCTGTTCATAAATTAAAGCAATTCCAAGAATTAAAAATTGACAATATTGTTAACGAATTCAAGTTAAGAGCTGGTTATGGTGAGGCGGGTATTCAACCAGGTGCGTTCCAAAGATTCCCTGTTTTGAATGCTTCTAACTTAGGATCCAATAGTGTATTCGTTTCTCCAATCACTACACCAAATCCAAATTTGAATGTGGAGTTATCAAAAGAAACAGAGTATGGTGTTGATTTAGGTTTGAACTTATTAAATGGTTCATGGTTAAGAACAGCAAATATCTCTGCTACCTTATGGAAGAGACAAACAGATAATGCAATTTACAGTGTTGACGCACCTGCTTCTGCTGGTGTGGGTGGTACATTGGATAATTCATTCGGTTTATCATCTAATGGTCTTCAAGCATCTTTAAACTTGAATGTATATTCTGGTAAAGATTTAACTTGGGATTTCATTACCAACTACTCAAAGCAAACTTCTGAAATTAGTTATGTAAAAGGACCTCCAGTTGTTTTATTATCTTCAGCTGGTAGCGTAGGTATTACATTAAAACAAGGTTACAAAATTGGACAATTCTTTGGTTACAATATGATGCAGTCTTTAGATGAAATCAATCCTTTGACTGGACAAAGAATGATCCCTGCTGATAAGGAAGGTTTATATGATGTAGTAACTTCAGTGGGTAGAAAATGGGTAGTAAACAAAGCTACAAAGCAAGCAATTGCTTTACCAGGTCAGTATAGCTTTGGTGATCCAAACCCTAAGTTCAACATGAGCTTTATCAATAACTTGAATTACAAGAATTTCTTGACATTTAATATGCAATGGGATTGGGTAGCAGGTGCACACTTGTACAACCAAACCAAGCAATGGATGTATCGTGATGGTATTCATTCTGATTATGATAAGCCAGTGTTAATTGCTGGACAAAACTTTGCTTATACAGCTTTCTATAGAAGTATGTATGCGGGTGGTGCAGCAAACGGTACTAAAAACTATTTCTATGAAGATGCAAGTTTCGTAAGATTAAGAAACATATCAGTGGGTATTGATTTAAACAAGTTTGCGAAAGTAAAAGCGTTTACTCGTTTACAATTAGTATTGTCTGGTCGTAACTTAGTTACATTCACTCCATACTCTGGTATGGATCCTGAGGTTAACTATTCTACAAACTCAGCATTTGACCGTGGTTTAGATCACAATACAATTCCTAACACTAAACAATATACTATTGGTTTGAATGTTGGATTTTAAACCTTAACTAAATAAATTATCAGATATGAAGAATAATAAAATTTTGGTTGGGATATTGGGAATTGCTTTAAGCTTAACCGCTTGTAAGAAAGACCTTGATATTTCAAATACCAACGCTCCAACTCCAGAGAGTGCGCAAAATGAATCAGGTGTTGTTTCATTTGCACAAGGAGGAATTTACAGAAACGGTTTCTTTGACTTGAAGTATTCAGACGGTGTTTATGGTCGTTATTGGCCAGGTGCAATGGGTTTCCAAGAATTAATGGGAGACATCATTGGTGCAGAAGCTGCGAATGCTTTCATGAATCAGATTGGTTGTCCAAACTCAGTAACATTAGATAATGGTACTGTGGTGTTGAACCCATCTAACCCAAAAACTCAATATGAGTTAGTGCGTTACGCAAACCAAAATGCACAAGGTGGTAGTAATACAACTTTCTATCAGTGGGCATATTCATACAATATGATTACTTCAGCTAATACTATTTTAGACTTAGCAAGTAAAGTGCAATTCTCTGGCGCTAATGCAGCTACTAAAAAAGCTACATTACAAGCTTGGGCATATTGGTGGAAAGGTTTTGCATATGGTCAAATTGGATCTATGTATTATGCAGGTATCATTCAAAATGAAACAACTGCTGCTGCAAAAACAAATGGCAACTATGTAACTAAAGAAGCGATCATCACTGAGTCTAATGCAAATTATGATAAATGTGTAAATGCTTTGGCTGGTGTTACAGATGTTACTACCTACAATTCAATCATGGCTAAAGTTTTACCTAACTATGTTCAAATTGGTAAAGGTGGTGTGTTATCTACTGCAGAGTGGACTCGCACTATCAATACAATGAAAGCTCGTAATATCTTAGTGAACACATTGAAAGATGAAATGACTGCAACTCAGTGGTCTACTATCTTAGCATTAACATCTAACGGTGTTAAATCTACAGACAAAATCTTCACTGGTCGTTCTGATGCGAATGGTGACTTCTTAGGTACTGGTATTAGCGTTGCTGATAAAGCTTCTCAAAATGCTGCTACTGGTTCAACAAATACTTACAAAGTAAGTGAGCGTTGGATTCAAGAGTTCAGAGCTGGTGATAAGCGTTTTGATAACAACGTATTAAAATTAGCTTCTGTTGGTTTGTTCAACACAGACCGTGGTAATGCCTTCAATACTCGTTACACATTGAAAAATGGTGGTAATGGCTTAGCTGGTGTAATTACTTATTCTAATCAAGCTGCAGGTGCTAATGAAATTTCTTTAGCTGCTACATTTGAAGAGAATGAATTAATGAAAGCTGAAGCTTCTATCATGACTGGTAAAATCGATGATGGTGTTAAAGCTATCGATGCTGTTAGAACTTACCAAGGTGCTGGCTTAACAGCTTTAGCTACTGGTTTGTCTAAAGATGAAGCATACGAAGAATTAAGAGCTGAAAGAAGAATTGCTTTAGCATTTAAAGGATTATCTTTCTATGACGCTCGTCGTTGGGATGTAATCAACCCAGCTAAAGGTCGTACAAATGCTGTTGTTGTATCATTTACTGGTGCAGTAAACACTAAGGCGAAAATTGTTTATGGTTATTTAGACTATTGGGATGTTCCAGATAATGAGTTAGCATACAACCCTGCTGCTCCAGGATCTGCTCCTACTAAGAATCCTAAGTAATCGTTAAATAAGTTAGATTTATAAAAACAAGACCCAATTGGGTCTTGTTTTGTTTTAGGGATCTTTATCTTTATATCCTAAATAGTGGAATCATGAAAAGATCTTCAATAAGAATCATCAATATCATATTAGTATTTGTGATTGTTTTAGGGATAAAAGCAAATGCACAATCCAATAATATCTCCACTACAGGAAAATGGGGACAACAAATTTTCATAAGCGATGTGAATGGTCGTGCTTTTGTCAATAAGTATGCCGATGTCAATGGATCTGCTTATTTATTTCCTAATTTCAAATTTGCCACCATCCTTTTAAAAGATGGTAGATCTTATAAAAATGTCAATGCAAGATTAAATCTAGTAGAGCATGAAGTAAATTTTATAGCATCTAATGGAGAAGAGGGCTATATAGGTAAAGGCATGGTAAGTAGTATCCAGTTTAATGATACCACCAAGGATGGCGTTAAAGAATATCTTTTTCAAACCGGATTTTCGCCAGTAGACAATCAAACAGTCATTCATTTTTATCAAGTTCTTGTATCTGGAAAAATCAGTTTATTAAAATCTATTAATAAAAGTATTGATGAGAGGGTAAATGAGCTTTCTGGAGAGAAGTCAAAAGAGTTTGCTGTAAGAGAAAACCTATATATTTTGACCGGAGGGGCTATAAAGCGCATTAAAAAAGACGCAGGATTCTTTTTAAATACTATGGCAGACCAAAAAGATGCTGTAAATCAATTTATCAACTCCAATAAGCTCAATTTCAAGAGCGAAGAGCAGCTAAAGAAGCTGGTAGAATTTTACAATACATTGTAAATCAATTATTTAGACAAAGTCTATTTCTTAACAATTTGGTAATACGCTCTTAGTTTAATTTGATCTCAAAAGGTTCAAATTTGCTTTGTATAAAAAACTAAAAACCAATTGTATGGACTTCAATTCAATTTTTAAAATCTTCTTACCAAAAGATCGTGTATTCTTTCAATTGTTCGAAGAAGTAGCAGAACATGTTTACCAAATGGGGGTTAAATTAAAAGAAATGGTAAATGAGCCGGATGAAGATAAAAGAGCAAATCTTTTAGCACAGATTGAAAATTTAGAACATGTTAATGATAATCTAACGCATAATATTTTTACTGAATTAGGAAGAAATTTTATCACTCCATTTGACAGAGAAGATATTCACTACCTAGCAACTTCTTTGGATGATGTGGCTGATTATATTTATGCTTCAGCAAAGAAGATTAATTTTTACAAGATTAATCCTAATGATACTGGTATTCATAAATTAACTGAATTAATCTTGCAAGGAAGTTTAGAAACTAAGACTGCTGTTTTGGGCTTGCGTAATATGAAAAATATTAAGGCAATGACGGATGCTATGATTAAGGTAAACAGTATCGAAAATCAAGCAGATGATGTGTTTGATATGAGTATTGAAAAACTGTTTGAACAAGAAAATGATTTCAAGGTAATTATTAAGAAAAGAGAAATTTATCAAGTGCTTGAATTAGCTACCGATAAAATCGAAGATGTTTCTAATGTTATTGAAACAATCATTATCAAGTACGCATAATTTAAATTACAATGACTCTATTAATAGTAATTATAGCGCTTGCGCTTATATTTGATTATATCAATGGATTCCATGATGCAGCAAACTCTATTGCTACAGTGGTGTCTACTAAAGTTTTAACACCGTTTCAGGCAGTATTATGGGCAGCGTTATTTAATTCTGTTGCTTATTTTATATTTAAAGATCATGCAGTAGCTAACTCAATTAGCAAAACGGTTTATAAAGACTTTATTACATTGCCAGTTATATTTTCAGGATTATTGGCAGCCATATTTTGGAATCTGTTGACTTGGTGGTATGGTATTCCATCGTCTAGTTCACATACATTAATTGGCGGATTTGCTGGTGCTGCTATTGCGCATGCATTGATGATTAAAGGATGGGATTATTCTTGGGCAAAGATTGTAGATGCAGACACAATTTATAAAACCGTTTTATTTATATTCCTAGCACCAATTATTGGAATTATTATTTCTGTCTTTATTACCATTGTCACCATCATGCGTAACATATGGTGGAGATTGTTAATTATATCATTGGTGACATTTGCAACCGTTTTAATGTTTGATCAATTTGAACATTCTAAGATGACTGAAAATGTTCAGAAATTCTATGGCGTAGATAAATATAAAAAAGAAGTAAAAACAATTACAGCTGAATTGGAAGAAAAGAAAGGGGACTCTGTATTATTGGCTAAGTTGGAATTGAATAAAGAAAAGCTGGCAAAAGCAACAGAAACAGTTGACTTGATTCAGCCAATTTTAGAGAATTATGATGAATTAGGTGCAAAAAAGATTGCTAAAATTGTAAGTGATAGTGGTTGGTTAAAAACACCTGCTACTAGTAAAATTAAAGATGCTGCAAGAAACGCCAATAACTTCCTGATATTAGAGGCAAAAGCGCCAGAAAGCAAAGAAGCAAAAGCTATTTATGATGTTGCCAAAGAAAAAACGGAAGGATATAAAGAACCATTAAAGTTATATCTAGCTGGTACAATAAGCTTAGACTCTGCAATGAGTGCAGTAAATACGATCTATCCAATTGATCCAAAAAACTACGAAAAGGTTAAAGCTAAAATTGAGAAGTTCAATATTGAAAAATCTTTTGCGGGAGAGATAGATAAGGCTGACAATTCGGTTATTGTAAATGGTATTATTGGTGCTGCAATTTTATTCATGTTGATTTATTTATATGTAGAAAAAGTTAAAACGCCAACTGCATATACGATTGCTAATATGTTTAAAAAATTACAGTTATTCAGCTCGGCAGCATTTAGTATTGGCCATGGTGGTAATGATGCTCAAAAAGTAATGGGTATTATAGGGGCAGCTTTAATTGCTAACGGAAGCATTCAAGACTTTAGCTCGTTGCCTAATTGGGTGCCAGTGGCTTGTTATTTAGCTATTGGATTAGGTACCATGAGTGGTGGATGGAAGATTGTAAAGACAATGGGCTCAAAAATTACCAAGGTAACTCCATTAGAGGGTGTTGCTGCTGAAACAGCTGGTGCATTTACTTTATTCTTTACAGGCCAAATGGGTATACCAGTTTCAACCACCCATACCATTACAGGATCTATAATTGGGGTGGGCGCCACTAAGCGTTTAAGCGCTGTTAGATGGGGTGTGACCACCAACTTATTATGGGCTTGGATTTTAACCATTCCAGTAAGTGGGGTGTTGGCAGCGATTGTATATTATATCGTTCAGTACTTTGTAAAATAAAAAAATGGAGTCACCTTAGGGAGACTCCATTTAAAATTCATATAAGAGTCTCCCAACGGGGACTTTTTTTTATTTCATTATAGAGTCTCCCTTTTGGGGACTCTATAAATTTTAATCTATTGATTAATAATATCTCCTTGTTTTGGAAAATTAAGCTTTAAACCAAGCGAGTTTGCTTTTTGTAAATCCTCTTTGATATTTGTTTCACAGTTATCGCAAGGTTTCATATGTGTAACCATAATGTTTACCTCTTTTAAAGGTTCACTTGCCAATTGGTATAAATTATTCATTTCTTTCATTAACCAATTTGGAGTAAGGTGTCCATATAAAGAACCATCTGCTACCTTATTACTAAAAGAGACTTCAATGAAAATAGATTTTAATTGTTTTTTCTGAATAAGTGGAGCAATATGATTCCAAAGATTAGCCAATTGTGTAGATTGCTCTACCTGATCTGGGCCTGTATCGCCTAGGTACAATAAATACTCCGATTGATTGCGTACTAAAAATGCAGTGCTTTCATAGGGCTTTACATGACTTAATACAAATGGTGTAACGGATACTCCTGCATTAGTTTGGTCAATTTCTTTTTCAGGTACTAAATATTGATATTGGTATTTTCCAATGATTGGTTTGTCGCCTTCATTGGCAAAATTAGACCAGGATTTGGAGCTGAATTGACTTGATTTTAATACATCAATAACAGAAGGTATGGCGTAAATATTTTTCTTAAAACTATCGCCAGGCGAATTCATCACCAATCCGGCAGTATGATCTAAGTGCCCATGAGAAATAAAATAGCTATGTATGTATTTTTTCTGAATCTCTGAAGCGTCTTTCAATGGAGTGAAATAATTTGAAATGGCTGTTTTTTGTAATCCTGCATATATAGTTCCTGCATCTAAACAAATGAATTGCTCAGCTCCATTAGCTTTCACTAGATATGCAGACAGGTTGGATTCATCTAGACCGCCTTTTACCCCTAATGGTATAATGGTAAAACCTTTTTGAATTGACTGAGTATTACCTGAATTGCATATGAAAACTGCAAAATGAAGTAGGAGTATTGTATATAATTTCATAATTAAACTGCTTGTGTAAATTTAATAGATTTACCTTTATACTGTATGAGTCTTTTTAAAAATCTATTATTTGTTCTCTTAGGCATCTTGCCAATTTCTGTATTAGTTGCACAGGTCAAAGCAAACAATCTGGAATGGACTAAACATTCACAATCCATTCAAACGCTAGACAGTTTGATTCGTCAGAGTAAACAATATGGTTTACGCCCCAATGACTATATCTTCAATAAATTAAATGATGCGTCTATTCATAAAGCTGCCATTCATTTTTTTACAGATCTAGCTTATGGAAATGCTTTTCCAGCAATTGGTTATTATGGTGTACAATTCAAATTAAATAAGGATACAGTTGAACATGCACTAATACAATCAGTATTCAATAATTCAATGCCTTCTCTGGTAAATTGGTACAATACTAGATCTAGTGAAGTGGTGTTATTGATTAAAGAATTAAAAAAACTACAAGACTCAACCCCAAGGCCTAATCGATCTATACAAATTGTATCTAAAGCAATTAATGATTATAGATGGTTACATGCTGTACAACAAAATAATAAAATTATACTAGTCAACATACCCTCCACTAAATTAAGGGTATTGGAGAACGGGAAGCAAGTGCTTTACATGAATTTAATTGTTGGCAAGCCTGCAACACCAAGCGGTACCCTTACTTCTGTAATTAATCAAGTGGTCATTAATCCATATTGGAATGTGCCAAGAAGTATAATGGTGAGAGAGATGTTGCCATCTATACAAAATGATATTGCTTATTTAGATAGAAACCATTTAGAAGTAAGAGATTTAAATTATAAAAAACTCAATCCTAAAAGCATTAATTGGTATGATGTAGATACTGTTAACTTCCCATTTTTTATAAGACAGAGTACGGGTTGTGATAATTCTTTGGGTATTATTAAACTTGATTTTGATAATCCTTATGGAATTTATTTACATGATACACCACAAAAAGAATTATTTGCATTAAATAATAGATTCTTTAGTCATGGCTGTATGAGAATGGAAAAGCCCATTGAAATGGCTAAGTATTTGTTAAAAAATAATAGAGCTGCCTTAGATAGTATTGATTTTGAAAATTGTTATAAGAACCCCAAGCCCATCAATATACAAATGACCGAAAAAGTTAATGTAATAGTTTGGTATCATTTAATTGACTTTGATGATCGTTCCAAAATCATCTATTATCGTAATATCTACAATAAGCCCCTTTAATTTTCGTACCTTTGCAGCTTCACCTTTATGAAGCAATTGGTATTATCTATATTATTTATTGTGGCAAGTGCTTTTACCAGCTTTAGTCATAACAGCAAAGACATTTCTAATAATGTGGCTGATCAGGTGAGTTATATCTCCACCCAATATAATATCAATCATGAAGCAGTTCAATTGGCTTTAAATGGATATCAAAAATTACGCAATTTAGGTAAGCTAGTGAATGTGCAATATTTAACCATCGCAGATTTTAGTAAACCTAGTAATGAAGAACGCTTGTTTATAATTGATATGAATATCATGCAAGTGGTGGTAAAAAGTTTAGTGGCGCATGGTCGCAATTCAGGTGTAAAAATGGCCAATCAGTTTTCAAATAGATACGCTTCTTTTCAAAGTAGTTTAGGTTTTTATATTACTGGTGGCATTTATAAAGGGAAGCATGGAGCTTCATTGGAGTTAGAGGGGGTAGAAAAAGGAATTAATGATCAAGCAAAAGATCGTGCAATTGTAATTCATGGCGCTGATTATGTAAGCAACAAATTTATAAAACAACAAGGGTATATTGGTAGAAGCCTAGGCTGTCCTGCAGTTCCTAATAATCAGGTTGCTCAAATCATTAATACGATAAAAGGGGCTTCTTGTTTATTTGTATATGCACCTACACATCAATACCTCAATCAATCTCAATTAGTTAGAAACTAATGCTTATTGTTTACTAATGACGGATTGAATATAGGTTTCCAATTCATCGATTTCTTTAGAACTTAATTGTTTGAAACCAGGCATATTTCCTTTGCCATTATATATTAAATTTCTGAAACTAGATTTGTCGTTTAGATAATTCGATTTAATGAGCGATGGATATCTATTACCATCTCCTTTCAAATTGGCTTGATGACAATTAGTACAATTGGCTTGGTAAATAGTTTGACCAGCTTTGCTATACTTAATTTGAATAATATCTTTTACTGGATCAGGAGTTTTAATATTAGAAGCTGTATTTTTTCTTTGCTCCATTTTTGCAAGAGCAGCATCACTGAATTTGGTTTTATCTTCTTTATACAATATTCTCCAAATTTTTCCTTTTCTAGAATCACTAATATATAATGATCCATCAGGCCCTTCTGCTAATCCCATAGGTCTGTATTCAGCATCACTTACATTTACAATAGTATTCACTCCTGCAAATCCATCAGCAAAAACCTCCCATGTTCCAGAAGGCTTGCCGTTCTTGAAAGGAACAAAAGCAACAATATAACCTGCTTGAGGATATGGCCCTCTATTGGTAGATCCATGAAAAGCAATGAATGCTCCGTTTTTATATCTAGCTGGGAATTGATCTCCTTGGTAAAATAATAAATCGTTCGGTGCCCAATGAGCAGGAAAATCGACTAAAGGACTGATATACGAATGATCAGTTGCTAACTTTTTACCATCACCACCATATTCTGGCGCTTGCATTTTTTGCTTTGATATTGGATCATAGTATGCATATGGCCAACCATAATGATTGCCTTCTTTGATTTCAAAAAATTCTTCTGCAGGAGTGACTGCATTTTGCCAAGCAGAATAATGATTAGGCCATAATAAATGTAAATCATCACGCCCGTGTTGTACGGCGTATAATGTATTATTACTTGCATTAAAATTCATAGCAACAATACTTCTTAATCCAGTGCCCATTTGTACACCATCTTTTTGTGTTTGGTTAATCGCGTTTGCTTTGAACTTCCAAATGCCTGCATGACTCAATAATTCGGGGCAAGGATATTGACCAGCTTGTTGTACAGAAGATCCAGTTGTATTAATAAAGCTAGCACATGCATTAGAAGGTGCACTATAGGGCACATACATATTTCCTTCCTTATCAAAAGCAATAGGCTTAGCTATATGCCATTGATCACTTTCGTCCATCAAAACAATTTCTTGTTTGGATGTAGGCACTAAATCATTATCAATTTTCTGTCTGTAAACTACTTTCTCTGTACTATAATATAAATATCCATTATGAATGCGCATGCCTGTTGCAAAAATACCATCGTTTACATATTTTCCAAAAGGTTGTATGATATCTGCTTTACCGTCTCCATCTTCATCTCTTAATGCAACAGAACCGGGAGCATCAGAAGTGATTTTTAATTTTACATAAATATCTCCATTCTCTTTTACTGCTATATGCCTCGATGGCCCAATGCTATCCACCACCACTACTGCGCCAAAACCGTCGGGTAAAAACAAGCCTCCATTATTAGCATCAAAAACTATATTTCCTTTTTTAGTACCACATGCTATAAAAATCATGCAAGCACAAAACAAGAAAATAAAGTTATTAATGGTGCTTTTCATTATTTATCTTTTACACATCTAACTGCTAAACCATTTCTATTTCCATAGGCATCTTTATATACCATTGGGCTTGCATATAAAACAAATCTATACCAAGACTTTGTAGAATCTACTGCTGTTGATGACCACCAGCCACCACCTTGACCCTTATAACCAAATGCGCCCATCCCATTTCTTAAACCACCAGCTAATGCTTCAAAGCCACTACTATTGGTTCCATTGCCAGAACCAGTATTGGTATTGGCCCATCCATAAGTGTATTTAAGTGCTTCTCCTGCTTTTTTATCTCCGCCTAATTCTAAAACTAATAAACCCCATTCAACATCTGTTGGAATATGCCAACCTTCAGGCGCTAAACCTCTTGGATCGTTCACTGCATACCAATTATATAGTTTCCCATAATTAGCACCCTCTCCAATATCATTATTGTAATGAGACCATGCAGCTTTTTTAGACATACCATATGCTGCCCATTCTAATTTAGTCTTTGCTTCAGGAATAGAATCCCCATTTCTAAATCTGCTTACATCTAAGTTCTTCACCATCCATGTATTCTCCCCAATTTTTACAGAGGGAATATCTGGTTCTTGTTTACATGCAACAAAAACAGAACTGATAATAATAGTGAATAGAACAATTAACTTATTCATGAATAAAAAGTTGAAATGAACCAAAACTGGTACTAGAACAAAAATACTTTAAAATATATTAATGTTTTGGAAAGTATTTTACATCAAGTATTTATGATACTTAACAATTTGTTAATATAGGGATAACAATTGGGTAACATAGGGTTAATATTTTTGAACCTAAACCTAATAAAATGCGCCTTTTTGGACTAGCCTCAATCATTCTAATACTTTTTTTGCTTACTAACAAAGTTTCAGCCCAATCAACAAGTACACCTTTAAAAAAACAATGGTTTGAAAGCATTCAATTAAGGGGATACATGCAGGTTAGATACAATAGATTGTTAGAAACCAATCCATTACTTCAGTGTGCTCAATGTGATAAAAGTTGGGGTGAAAATGGAGGCTTTTTTATCCGAAGAATGAGGGTTATTTTAAGCGGTCAAATTAGCGATAGAGTTTATTTTTATGTTCAACCCGATTTCGCGTCATCCGCATCCTCCACTTCGAATAATTTTGCTCAATTAAGAGATGCTTATGTGGATTTGGGATTAGATTCAAAAAATGAATTTAGATTGAGAGTTGGTCAAAGTAAGGTCCCTTTTGGTTTTGAGAATATGCAATCTTCTCAAAACAGATTGCCCCTAGATAGAAACGATGCATTGAATAGTGCTGTTTCAAATGAAAGAGATCTTGGAGTGTTTTTTTATTGGGCTCCCAAAAAAGTAAGAACATTATTCTCTAGTTTAGTGAATGATGGACTTAAGGGATCTGGTGACTATGGTGTTTTTAGTGTTGGCTTGTATAATGGCCAAACTGCAAATAAATCTGAAGCCAACAATACGCCACATATAGTTTCAAGATTTAGTTATCCATTTTCAATAAATTCTCAAATAGTTGAAATGGGAGTACAAGGATATACAGGACAGTATGTATTAACTCCAGATTTAATCAATCCTGGAGTAAAGATTGCTTCTAATAAATCATTTTTAGATCAGCGAGTTGCAGGAACATTTGTATTATATCCGAAACCTTTTGGTATACAAGCTGAATATAATGTTGGTAAAGGCCCGCAATTTAATAAGGTAAGTGACTCAATAGAATTGAAGTCTTTAAGCGGTGGATATATAACTGCTTCTTATAAAACCCAGAAAGGGAAACATGTTATTATTCCTTTTTCTCGAATTCAATATTACCAAGGAGGTAAAAAGCATGAGATGGATGCTATGGCTTATGATGTTAAAGAATTTGAATTCGGAGTAGAGTGGCAACCAAATAAAAATGTTGAATTAGTAACTATGTATACTATTTCTGATAGAAGATTCGAGTCATTTAAGAATCAATCAAATCATCAAAAAGGAAGTCTGTTAAGAGTTCAGTTGCAACTAAATTTTTAGGTATTCCCCACGGATTTTATAAAAGCAGAAGGTGTAACTCCTTTTCTTTCTTTAAATGCGTCAATAAATTTTGATCTAGAAGCAAACCCTGCATTGGTTGCAATAGCTTCAATAGTTAGATTTCTGGATTCCCCAGCTTCTATTAATCTACACACATGATCAATTCTTAAGTTTCTTCTCCACTCACTAAAGGTGATTTCTAATTCTTTATTAAAATAATTAGATAAAAATCTTTCAGGTATTTTTAAATCAAAAGACATTTGTGACAATGAAAATTCTCTTTTGATATAAGGAGTATTCACTAGGTATTCTTTCAATGTCGCTTCAATATCTTCTACAATTGCAGTGTCTTTAATCTTTTTTGGAAGGTTAGATTTTATTTCTTCAATGATGCTATCCTTCCCTTGCTCAATTGTGTAAGAAACATTACCATAAAGAATCTTAGGGAATAAGAATAAAAATATATTTTGCAAAAAGAATCCTGCTCCACAAATTCCAAAAAAATATTTCTCTGTGAATATCTCATAAGAAGGAACTCCCAAAATTGAGAATTTGATATCGTACAAGGTGGACATGTGACCGATGCTATTAATGGCAATTACAATTTGCATACTGGTTAGTAAGAAAATCCATCTTTGTAAAATCGCATGATTTGAAGAAAGGCCTCCAAATTTTTTATAAACCGACCTTGTATGATTGATAAAGTATACAATAGAGATAATTGCATAGATTAATAAATGCACCGATCTTGAAAGAAGAATAAATTCAAAAGAAACAAAATTGAAATCCAGGGTATAGTCTTCTGTGATATTCACTATCTCATGTGCAATAGCTTTCTTTTGATCAAAAGGCAAAGTGGTAAAAGGAAGACAATTGAAAATGATGAATACAGCAGGAAGTAAATGAAGCCAATCCCATTTGGCCAATTTGTTGCTATCAGATAAAGTGGTCTTTACATAATAAAATAAGAAAGGTCCAAGGAGATAAGAAAGAGGTAACCAATGAACAAAAAAGACCCCCTCCCAAAAAATATCTTTGGTGAAGTGTAGTCCGTAGTACACCAACACTACCAAATTGCAACAAAGGAAGAACAATGCCAAGAAGAAATTGGATCTATTTAAAGAACTTAAATAGTAAATCAAGATAAAAGAAGTAAAAATCCCAAATAAGGGGAAGAAAATGGCCATAAATGGGTGATTACTAGTTGAATACAACATCAAGATAGGTAAAATTGATCATAAATAGTACTAATTCTAGGTCTGAATAAAGGACTGGTTTTTGTTCCAAATGGGCAAAAAGGAACAAATTAACCCGTTATTTCACACCTAAAGAAAGGCCAGTAGCGTATTTTGAATTCCCCAAGACAACGATGCTAAAGCTTTCTAAATCAATCAACTATTAACAAATTCTGTAATGAGAGTAGCCTCCTTTTTCACATTAACTATTTTTTTACTATTTGGTCAGATAAAGGGTAATGCCCAGTATCCAACAGATTACTCATTTGAGAGTTATAAAATAAAGGAGGGTTTGTCAGAGGGGGCTTGTTATACTGTTTTTCAGGATCATTTAGGCTATATCTGGGTGGGTACCATTGGATTGGAACGATTTGATGGGTATGTTTTTAAAAATTATAGATCTAGTGTTCTTGATACCACATCAATTCCTAGTGGCCAAAAACAAGTTATAAAAGAAGACCGTGATCAGAATTTATGGGTAGGAACACAAAATGTTCTTTCCAAATTGAATAGAGCAACAGATACTTGGGAAAGCTATTCTAATGGGAACAATAATACCACATTTAGTGATATTTGGTTTAATAAGGATAATAATGAAATATTTGCTTCAACTTATCATGAAGGCTTATATCTCTATAATAGAAAAGCCAAAACATGGAAGCAATTTAGTTATGGAACCAATGTATTTTTCAAAATACAAGAAATCTCTGAAAACGAATTATTAATAGCAACAGTTGACGGATTGGTTGTTTTTAATACCCAATCAAAAAGGTTTACACAAAGTTTTTTAGAAACTAAATCTATTGCTTCTGAAACTAGTTTTAGAGATTTTTCTCCAATAGATAAAACACATTGGTATATTTCTTCTAATAAAGGCATATTCATTTTTAGTAAACAAGATGGATTAAAACTTGCCTTCCAAAATCAAAAAGGAAATAATAATAGTATCATAGATTCCGAAGTAAATTCAATTTTCTATAATCCCAAAAAACAAGAGTTGTGGGCAAGAATTGCAAAAAAAGGGTTAGATATTATTCATATAAAAACCAACACTATTACTCATTTAAATAAGGAAACTTATCCAGATGAAAATTTCATAAAAAATTCAATTAATGAAATAATTGAAGACCAGCAAGGAAATATTTGGTTAGGCACAAATGACGGCTTATTTAAATACAATCCAACAAGAAGAGAAATAAAAACTATTTCTGATAAAGAGCCATATGATTTAAAGTTGCCTTTTACAAAAACTTGGGGTTCTTATATTGATCCAAATAAACATTTGTGGATTGCAGGAGCTGATCATATAGATGATGGAATTATTGAAGTTGATTTAGTTGCAAAAAAATCCGTTAAATATGTACTAAAATCCCAAAACAAACTAGGAAATATTTGGATTATAAATGAAGATGCAAAGAAAAATATTTGGGCATTTAATACAAGAATTAATCCAAATGCTGGTTATAATATTTTTAAAAAAGAGCCAAATGATAAAGAATTCAAATCATTTGGAAATACTAATAACCTGATTGGTTCTATTAATGGAATGAGCTTTGGTAAAACCTATATTACAGAGAACAATGACTATATTATTGCATTAACACCTGCTTATTTGTTGATTGATAGTAATGGAAATTTAAATCCAAAACCTTATTATCCACTTTCGTCGCTAAAAAATGAAAAAATTTATTCATTCTATCATGCTTCTAAAGGAAAGACCTATATACTTACTGAAAAAAGAATTTTATTGTGGAATGAGCATTTAAATACTTTTAAAAATCTTGCGCCAAAGATTGATTTTAAAGATTTCAAATTTAGATCATTGTTTAGTGATTTTAATTTAGTAGTTTATAAAGATAGCATAGTATATATTTCAGGGTATGATTACGGTTTAGCTGAAATTAATTTAAATCAACAATCAAAAAAAATCTTTACTATTAATGATGGAATGCCCTCGCAATTGGTATATGATTTAAGAATTGATTTAGATAATAATTTATGGATGTCTTCCGATTATGGTTTAATTAGATACAGTATTCAGAAAAAACAATTCAAAAATATTACTCCAAGTGAAGGAGCGCAGGGATATGAATATAATGCTTGGTCAAGCTTTATGACTAATGATGGTAATTTTATTTACGGTGGACAAGGGGGCGTAAATTATTTCAACTATAAAGATGTGACGGATAATGAACAAAAGCCAAATGTTATTATCCAAAAAGTTACTGTCAAAAATAAAATTATACCGATAGAGTCAGTAAAGACAGATGAACCAATTGTAGTCAAATACAATGAAAATATTTTAGCCTTTGATTTTGTTGCCTTTAATTATAAAAACACCGCACAGAATAAGTACAAATATATGATGGTAGGATATGATAATGATTGGAGAGAATCTGGATCGCGCCATTTTACTACATATACTAATTTACCTGCAGGGGAATATACTTTTAGAGTGATTGCCTCTAATAATGATGGTCTTTGGAATGAAGAGGGTGCTTATGTAAAAATTAAAATTTTGCCAGCACCTTGGTTTACATGGTGGGCTTATACCATTTATATTTTATTTTTACTATTAGGAATTTATTTATTTATACAATTCAAACAAAAGCAACAAAAGAAAACTTTAGAAGACGAAAGAAAAAATAATGAATTAGCAGAAGCCAAGGCATTACAAGAAAGATTATTACCTAAACAAAATCCGGTAATTGATCATTTAGATATCGCCACCTATTTAAGAACTTCAACAGAGATAGGCGGTGATTATTATGATTTCTTCCAACAGGTTGATGGATCATTGTATGCTATTTGTGGAGACGCTACTGGACATGGCACGCCTTCTGGCATGTTAGTATCTATTACCAAAGCGGGTATCATTGGATTGCCTCAAATGCCACCTAATAAAATGCTATCTGCTTTGAACACGGTAGTGAAGAAAGTAGATTTAGGAATTTTAAGAATGAGCTTAAATATTGCACAATTAAAAGGCAATCAATTGACTTTAAGTTCTGCAGGTATGCCACCATATTTTATCTATCGTGCTCATAATCAATCTACTGAAGAGATAATGCTTTCGGGTATTCCATTGGGAAGCTTTAGCAAAGTTGAGTATGATGAATTGACAACGGAATTTAATAAAGGGGATATTTTAGCTATTATTTCTGATGGTTTGGCAGAAGCGCCAAATCCAGCAGGTGTTTTATTTGATTATGCTCAAATTCAATCTATTATCACCGAGAATAGCCATATGAATGCACAAACCTTAATCAATGAATTAATGAGCCAGGCAGATGTTTGGTTAGCAGGTGCTCATAACCCGGATGATATTACCATTGTTATAATAAAACATAACTAATATCATTCATCAATTTTTTAATTAAATTTAGTAACATAAAATTTTTAAAATATTACAAATTAATAACAATGAAAAAACCAAGTGTAGAACTTAAGTTGCCCATCATTCCAAATATGGAATTGATTGCAACACAAACTGCCGAAGTAATTGCTAGGCATATGAATTTGAATGAAGATCAAAGCGGTGAAATTAGCATGGCTTTAATTGAGGCTTGCATTAACGCTTTTGAACATTCCAAATCAGACAGTAATGTATTTATTCACTTTTTAATCGAAGAAGATTCTTTAGTGGTTAAAGTAATTGATCAAGGAATTGGCTTTGACAAAACCAAAGTTGAAATCCCTAAGATTGAAAACAAAATCGGTAAAGAAGAGCGTAAGCGTGGCTGGGGCTTACAATTGATTCAAGAATTAATGGACTCGGTAGAATTCGAATCTAATAGTGATGGAACAACAGTAACAATGAAAAAAAATATAAAACATTAAAAATAAACTAACCATGAGCGGATTTATTAAAAGTACAAAAGAGGCAAATCAAATTGTAATCATTGAAACAGATGGTTATTTGAATAATGAAGGCGGAGAAGCAATATCTGCAATATGTTATGAAAAAATGAGTTCAGGTCAGAATAAGTTTTTGATTAATATGGCTGGCACTAAGGTGGTGAATAGTATTGGTGTGTCTATTTTAATTGAAATCATTGAAAAGTTACAGGAAGTAGATGGTAAAATAGGCTATTATAATTTAGCGCCAATTGTTTCTAAAACATTCAATATTATGGGCCTAACTAAATATTCAACTGTTTTTGCATCAGAAGAAGAAGCAGTTAGTGGTTTATAATGACCAAGCAGTTTAATATAAATGAGCTTCAATTAAAGTATCTAGAATTAGAAACTTTATTGGATATAACAAACGAGTTAAGCTCTTTTGAAAATGTTTCTGTTTTATTACAAGAGATATTGATAAAGTCATGTGCGGTATTGAATGCTTCTTCTGGAATGATCTTAATGCAAAATGAAAATTCTGATTTATTTCAGATTGAAGCAGAATTTAATATTGATGTAGATGCATTAAAGGGAGTTATTTTCAATAAAAAGCGAGGATTTTTCAATGAAGTGTATCAAAATAGAAAAGCCATTCATGTTCAAATTTCCGGGGATCCATTTTTATCCAAAACCAAGTGTACCTATGGTTTAATCGCTCCATTGCTTGATAAGAAAGATTTAGCAGGGGTAATTGTTTTATTTGATAAAGAATCGAGATCTGGTATTTCATCTTATGATGAATCAGATACCAATATGCTTTCTGCTATTGCCACTCAAGCAGGTGTTGCCTATAATAATATCAAACTGATAGAAAATATCAAAGAAGCAAAGACCTTCAATGATAACGTCATGCAGTCTATCGTTACAGGTGTTTTCACGACCAATCTAATGGGCGAGATAAACCATGTAAATAGAGCAGCGGCATCTATCATTAATCTGGAGAGAGAAGAAGTGATTGGTAACCACTACGAGTATGTTTTTGAATCAAATGAGATTATCAATGAGCTTATTTCAAAATGCGAAGAAGCGTTAGAAACTATCTCTGAATCAGAAATACAAATTGAGTGTAATGGAAAATCCACTTCTGTAAATATTTCAGTATCTCCATTATTAAATGATCAGAATGAGCCAATTGGGTCGGTTGTGGCTATGGAAGACTTATCCAATTTGGATAAATTAAAATCAACTTTCAAAAAGTATGTGTCTAAACAAATTGTAGACCAACTTTTGGAAAATGATGATATGTTGAATTTAGGTGGTCAAGAACAAGAAGCCACTATCTTGTTTTCTGATATAAGAGGGTTTACTTCCATGTCAGAGACCATGGCGCCAAATGAAGTAGTTGAAACACTGAATGACTATTTCAATTTAATGATTGAAATAATTTTTAAGTATAACGGTACTTTAGATAAAATCATTGGGGACGCCTTGATGGTTATTTATGGCGCTCCAAATTCAACAGAAAAAGACACAGAGAATGCCGTGTTGACTGCTATTGAAATGCAAGAGAAGTTGATTGAGTTTAATCAACAAAGAATTATTCACTCTAAAATGCCTATTACCATTGGTATTGGAATTAATAGAGGGAAGGTTATTAGTGGTAATATCGGTTCAAGACAACAAATGAATTTTACTGTAATTGGAGATTCCGTTAACCTAGCTTCAAGATTATGTTCTGTCGCAAAGGCTGATGAGATTATCGTTTCTGATGCAGTTTGGAAACAAATCAAAACGAACAAATTTTTTAAGAATAGAAAACTACATCCTGTTAAAGTAAAAGGAAAGGCTAAGCCTATCGAGATTAAAGAGATTTTGTATAAAAAACCTGAATTTAATTATGAAGTAGCTTATGGAATGATTGAAAACTTCTTAATCAATCATTTACCTAAAGATTATACTTATCATACTATTCATCATATAAGAGATGTAGTCATACAATCTGAAAGGATTGCAAAAAAAGAAAAAATAAATAAAGAAGATATAGCGGATTTAAAGTTAGCAGCATGGTTACATGATGTAGGGTATATATGGGAGCCTAATAGACATGAAGCAAGGGGTTCTGAATATGCAACTACGATATTAAATGCCATGGATTTTCCTGCTCAAAAAATTAATAGAATAACGGGGATGATTATGGCTACTAAAATCCCCCAAAGCCCTAAGAATATATTAGAACAAATTATCTGTGATGCAGACCTGGATTATTTGGGCAGGGAAGGATATGAAGAAAATAGCCTTTTATTATTACAAGAATTAAGGCTTAAAAAAGAAATTTCAGCATTGGATTGGTTGAAAATACAAGACCAGTTTTTAACCAAGCATGCTTATTTTACTAAAACATCTAATACAACTAGAAATAAATTAAAGGCAGAAGTATTAGCAAATATTAAATCTAAATTAAAAAACAAATAGTATGGCAGAAGCAGGACACAGCTCGAACAAGTTACATTTTCAATTAGATAGAATTTCTTTCTTTACTGATGGCGTTTTTGCTATTGCCATCACTTTATTAGTAATAGAGTTTAAAGTACCCGTAGTAGAGCATCCAACAGATGCAGCTTTATGGGATCGATTGGCTCATATGGGATTATTATTACTAGGCTTTTTAATTAGCTTTTGTATTGTTGGATATTACTGGTCTGTACATCATAGAATCTTTGGTTATGTAGAAAAGTATACAAGCAGATTGATTTGGTTGAACTTAATGTTCTTATTCTCGGTGGTATTATTGCCATTTACTTCTGGATTATTGGGTGAATATGCTTCGGAAACCCATTTGCACTTGCCATACGGCATTTATGTTGTCAATATTTGTTTTACTGCATTAATGAATGCTTTATTATGGTTTTATGTAAGTAACCCCAAGCATGATATTTTAACACATAAAATTTCAAGAGAAAGAATTTTATTAGGATTTTATTTCACCCTAGTAGTGCCTATCTTATTTGTAATCTCTTTTGTGGTTTCATTGTACGAACCAACTATTGGTCGTTTGATTCCAATCTTAATTCCAATTGTATTAAAATACGGAATGACAGGATTAACTGCTAGAGCAGCTGCTAATGAAAATTCAAAATAAATTATATGAGAAAAAATATTTTATGGCTCTCTTTTATTATGCTTGTTTCGTCTGCGCAAGCTCAACAGTTTAATGTAAAAGATTCACTAAAAAAGATTGAATCTACTAATGATCAAAGAACTAAAGCGGAAACCTATTTGAAAATTGGAGGGTACTATGCTTATTTGAAAGGCGACTCCGGTTTATATTATATGGCAAAAGTTGAAAAAATTGCGAAAGAGAATGATTTAATTGACTTGTTGCCTATAACATATAACTACATGAGTCAAATTGAGTCTAAGGTAATAAGCAATTACCCAATGTCTTTATATCATGCATTTGAAATTGTAAAATATGCTCAAGAGATGCAGGATAGGCCAAAAGATCCTAGAGAAAGTATTTATGCAAGAAAAATAGATTATGGGTACTATCAAATTGCATATAGTTATGCATTTTTAGGAAATGTAGCAAAGGCAATGGAATATATGAATAAATGTGATCCTAAAATATTTATTCCCAAACAATCTAAGGCTTTTTATAAAGATGCAGGATTTAATGAAATTCAAATATTTGGTGTCGCAGCTCAATTTTATATCATCATTGAAAACTTTAATCGTGCAAAATATTTTATAACTAGAGCATTAGAAATTAATAGAAATGTTGCTTATGAAAAACAATGGTGTCAGCCATATATTGTATATGCTGATATTTTAATGCATGATAAACAATACGACTCTGCAGTATATTATTATAAATTAGGCATCAACTTGGCAAAAAAAGATGCATATTATAAAGATGTATTAGAAGCTAATTTGGGAGCTGCAAACGCGTATAAAAATTTAGGAAAAATTGATTCTTCAATTTATCATGCAAATAATGTAATCAATTTGTCAGGTGATTATACTTTTACTGAAGGGTTGTTGAAAACAAATCTGTTATTATATAATTTATATAAACAAAAAGGCAACAGAGATAGTACATTAAAATATTTGGAAGGGGCTGAGTTGTTAAGAGATCAAATATTTAATAATACTAAGGCGAATGATGCTCAGAATATGGCTATTAATGAAGAGGTTAAACAAAGAGAATTAAAAGAACAAAAAGCTAAGCAACAAAAAATACTAATTATTACTGCTATTTGTGCCATATTATTAGCAATAGGTATTTATTTGAATGGCAAAAGAAAACAAAGAGAACGTTTAAGACAAATTGAAGAAGAAAGAAAAAATAGTGAATTAAAGGCTGCTCGTGATTTGCAACAAAGCATGTTACCTAAAGAAAATCCTAAAAGACCTGATTTGGATATAGCAACTTTTATAAGATCTTCAACTGAAGTGGGCGGAGATTATTATGATTTTTTCCCACAGGCAGATGGCTCGATATTTAGTGTGTGCGGGGACGCAACTGGGCATGGTGTTACTTCGGGAATGATGGTTTCGGTCACAAAAGCTGGTTTAAATGGTATTAGTCCAGTAAAACCTAATAAGATTTTACAAAGATTAAATGGTGTTGTAAAGAGAATTGATCTAGGCACACTACGAATGAGCTTAAATATTGCCGAAATCACACAAGACGAGGTTTATTTAAGTTCTGCTGCAATGCCACCAATTTACCTTTATAAAGCTTCAACAAAGACTATTGAAGAGTTTATGAATAATGGGTTACCGCTAGGTGGTTTAAGAGATGAGGAGTTTGTGTTGGAAGCAAGAAATTTTGAATCAGGTGATGTTTTGGTACAGTTATCAGATGGTTTACCAGAAGCGCCAAATTCTAAAGGTGAAATGTATGATTATGATAGACTAAGAAGTTTGATATTAGCTTCGGTGCATTTATCTTCTAAAGAAATCATTGATGTTTTAATGAAATCTGTAGATGAGTGGATGGAAGGCAAGCATAACCCAGATGATATCACATTGGTTGTTACAAAGAAAAAATAACGCTAAAATAAGCAGACCATGAAAAAGTACTTACTTGGATTTTCTATCATAATTTCTATACTTGGATTTTCGCAAGAAAAAAAATATAACTACGAAGTAGATCAAACTACTATTAATACTTTTAGAGATAGTATTAAATTAGTTAGCATCAATCCAAGAAATAATGATGAAGCATATTTGCTTTTAAAATGTTCCGGTTATTATTTTTTCAAAAATGCTGATAGTAGTATTTATTATTTAAAATTAATTGAAAATTATACCAATACTCATGATTTTAAATTACTACAAGTATACAATCACCTTTATTTATCTCAGGTCTATGCTATGATGAAAAGCAATTTTTCTTTAGCAACTTATTATGTTAATTTGGCCAAAAAAGAAAGAGATGAATATGAAATAAATGACCCATTTATTGAAGAATCTATAGAACAATTATTAGTAATGAGCTATTCCGGATTAGGAAGCTATAGCAAAGTGAAGAAAATACTTGATAAAAAAGGTTCAACAATTATGAAAAAAACCTATGAATCAAATATTTTATGGAATCCAGTAGCGATGTTATCAAATTTTTATAGAGGGATTGCCGAGTATGATTCTGCACTTAAATATGCATTAATGGCTGTTGATTATAATAGAAAAGCCCCTGAAAAGAAAAAATATGGGTACACTTACTTTATAATTGCTGACATATATTTAAATAAAAAAGAGTATCAAAAGTCGATTGAATATTTAAGAGAAGGTATGCCGTTTTTGCAAAAAAATGATTTTGCAAAAGATATTGCGCAATCATATATTGTTCTAGCAAAGGCCTTTCATGGTTTAAATAATATAGATAGTTCTATTTATTATGCTTATAAAGCAAATAAAATGTGTAATAATCTTTCATATACAAATGGAATTTTAGAAAGTAGTGAACTATTATCATCAATATATGAAGATGTAAATAATAAAGATAGTGCCTATAAATATTTGAAAATTAGTAGTGAAATAAAAGATGAGTTATCAGATAAATCAAAAGTGAATGAAATAGAAAACATCACATTAAATGAAGAGCTGCGTCAAAAACAAAAGGAAGAAGAAGAATCTAATAGAAAAAAACTTATCATTGGCTTTAGTCTTTTCTTCATTATTGGCTTTACTAGCTTAACAATATATAATAGATTAAAGCAAAAAGCTAAGTTGAGACAAATCGAAGAAGATCGCAAAAACCAAGAACTCCAAGCGGCTAGAGATTTACAAATTAGCTTACTTCCAAAATCATCTCCAAATCGAAGTGATTTAGATATTGCAACCTTTATTAGATCTTCCACAGAAGTTGGTGGAGACTATTACGACTTTTTGCCACTAGACAATGGCAATGTTTACTCTATTTGCGGAGATGCCACTGGTCATGGGGTAACCTCGGGAATGATGGTATCAATAACTAAGGCTGGATTAAATGGTATTGACGCATTAGCGCCTAATATTATCCTTCAGAAATTGAATAAGGTAGTAAAAAAAGTTGATTTAGGAACTTTAAGGATGAGTTTAAATATTGTAGAGGTTGCTGCCAATGAAATCAAAATGAGTTCGGCCGCAATGCCCCCTATATATTTATATAAAGCAAATTCAAATTCTGTTGAAGAAATCATGAATAGTGGATTGCCACTAGGGGGCTTGAAGAACGAAGAATTTGAGCAACTTACAAGATCTTTTGAACCAGGTGATGTATTAATACAGTTATCAGATGGTCTTCCAGAAGCACCAAGTAAGAGCGGTGAGATGTATGATTATGATAGGTTGAAGGCTTTAATACAAACAGCTTGTAGTCAATCTTCTCAAGAGATCATCAATACTTTAGTTCAGTCGGTGGATTTATGGATGGGAGGCTCTCATAATCCAGATGACATTACCTTGGTGGTGATAAAGAAGAAATAAAAATGAAAAAAGCAACAATTTTCTCTTTATTATTTTTTTGCTTCATAAATAATGGTAAAGCCCAGTTTAAGGCAAAAAAAGTAATTAATGTCAAAGATTCTCTTGAATTAATTGGAAGAAGTACATCTTATGTCCAAAAGCATATGATTTTTATGAATTTAGGGAAGCATTATCAATATTATAAAGGGGATAGCGCTATAAGTTTTTTTTTAAGTGCTGTTGATATTGCTAGAGTAAATAACGACCAAGTAAATTTATACATCTCTCTTAGTTATTTATCAATAACTGCGAGGCAAACTGTGGGAAACTATCCCCTTGCCTTGAATTCCGCTATAGAGTCTTTAAAAGTTGCAAATTCAATAAAAAATAAAAATGATATTAAGAGAGAGTGGTGCTTACAAAATTTAGCACAAACATACGCGAGCCTAAATAATAAAAATTTAGCTTTAAAATACATTAATGAAACTTGGCCAATTTCTGAAAGATCAAATCCAAATTTCAAACCTTTTGAATTAGCAAGAACTTATTTTGAGATTGGTGAATATGACTCTTCTTATGTCTATATAAAAAAATCAGTTGATTTTGAAAATACAAAACCTTTTGAAAAAAGAATAGGTACAGCATATATTGGGATAGCTAATGTATATAGTGCAAAAAAAATCTTCGATTCTGCGATTATTTATTATAAGCTATCAATACCTCATTCGTATATAAAGTCTGTTAAAAAGGATTATCTGGAAGCGACTTCGGGAATGGCCAAGGCATATTTTAATCTAAATCAAATTGATTCGGCAATACATTATAGCAATGAGGTTGTAAAAAATTCGATTGATTTTACTTATAATGAAGGTCTATTAATTTCATTTAATATATTATATAAGTCATTTAAAATCGACAATAAAAGTGACAGCGCTTTAAAATATTTAGAAAAATATGAACAGTTAACTGAAAAATTACATAATGCATCAAAAAACAATGATGCTCAAAATTTAGCTCTATTAGAGGTCGCCAAATTAAAGGAATTAGAAGAAGAAAAAGCATTACAACAAAAAAGGCTAATTATTGTATCGATTGTTTTAATTCTTTCATTGATTGCGGTATTTATATATGGAAAAAGAAAACAAAAACTGTTAATTCAAAAGAATGAAGAAGATCGAAAAAATAAGGAATTACAAGCAGCCAAAGATTTGCAATTAAGCTTATTACCTAAAAATAATCCAAATAGATCCGATTTAGATATATCAACCTATATAAGATCGTCAACCGAGGTAGGAGGTGATTATTATGATTTTTCAACTTCACCTGATGGAACAATCATTTCAATTTGCGGAGATGCAACAGGGCACGGAGTTGCCTCTGGAATGATGGTATCAGTAACTAAAGCGGGTTTAAAAGGGATTGGGATAGAAAAGCTATCTACAACCTTATATAAATTAAACAATATTGTAAAAGAAATGAAATTAGGAGTTTTGCGTATGAGCTTAAACATGGCAAAAATTTCTTCAAATTCAATTGAATTATGTTCTGCTGCAATGCCCCCCGTTTATCTATTTAAAGCCATTACTAAATCTGTCGAAGAGATATCAGAACAAGGCCTTCCATTAGGCGGGTTGAAAAATGCTAATTATGAAACAATAATAAGATCTTTTGAACCAGGTGATGTTTTAATTCAATTATCAGATGGTCTGCCAGAAGCGCCAAGTAAAAATGGTGAGATGTATGATTATGATAGGTTGAAGGCTTTAATACAAACAGCTTGTAGTCAATCTTCTCAGGAAATCATCAATACTTTAGTTCAGTCGGTGGATTTATGGATGGGAGGATCTCATAATCCAGATGATATTACCTTGGTGGTGATAAAGAAGAAGTAATTAGAACTCTTTATTATTTAATTGTTTAAGTAGTTTGTTATTTAAATCTTTTGCTATTTGCATTATATATAAGTAGTAATCACATCTACCCATCATTTTATTGACAGACATTCTTAGATCTGGGGATGTTAGTTTGCTTCTGAATGACGAAATTGTTTTAAAATCTTCTAGTTGTTCTGCATTAGATCTTGATTGAAAAGGTAATTTTGCAGTTGTATCAAGAATAAAGCCAAACGAGAAAGATTTGCCCATAAATTCATTCATATCCTCATCTAACACGGTATTGTTTACAATCAATTTACCGTATAATGCTTCATAATATTGAGCAATTAGCTTTTTAGTTTCATTATTCTTTATAAAGCTTAAACTTCCGGATGAAATAGTGTTTTTGTACGAAGCATTATTAATAAATAGTCCAATCCCATATCTAGTGTTCACATAGGTTTTAATAATGGAGTCTACAAGTTCTTTTTCATTTATTTTTTGATGACTAAATGCAAAAGAAAAATCTTTAATTTTTTCAAATTGCATTAGTGCACTACTGTATTCTTCAATTCTATTGTCAATTTCAATAGAATCTTGTTTTAAGTCGTCAATCATTGCAATCAAATTTTGATTTTTATGATTCTCAATAACTTGATGTTCTCTAATATTTTCAGCAAAAAAACCTAAAGTAACTGCTGCAAAAAGCATTATAAACTCTGTTATATACTCTTTCCACTTCTTGGGATGATGAGAATGATGATGTACTTCCATTTTGTTGATTTTAAAGATTTATAACGGCACTTAAGATATTGTTAGTTAAGCAATTAGTCAACTATAGTTTGCACTGTTTTGTTCCTAAATTTCAAATTGGAACATATTTAGGCCTAAAAACTATTAAAAAAGGCCATTTTAGGCTAATTTAGGCATCTAAATCATTGAATATGAGACAAATCTTATTATTATCTTTTTTACTTATAAGTTCTTCTGTTTTTGCACAAATGCCCTATGGTTCTAATCATGGCAAGTATGTTACTATTAAAAATGCCATGGTTTATTATGAGGAATATGGTCAAGGTACACCTTTGCTTCTTTTACATGGTGGATTTGGATCTATCAGTAACTATAAACATGTGATTGGGCCACTTTCTAAAAAATACCGTGTAATTGCTATGGACAGTCCTGGTCAAGGTAGATCAGAGCAAATTGATTCAATAAGTTATCAGATTTATGCAGATTACTATTCCATCTTTATTGATAAATTAAAATTAGATAGCGTTTATGTAATGGGATGGAGTGATGGAGGAAATTCTGCATACATTTTAGCATATGATAGACCCGATAAGGTTAAAAAAGTGATAGTGAGTGGTGCTAATAGCGATACAGACGGATATCCAGATGGAGCTTTAGAGGATATGAAAACTTGGACACCAGAAACTATTTCTGAAGAATTTAAAGAGTATTGGTTAAAAGATTTTTTAAAATTATCTCCTAATAAAAATAATTGGCAAAAATCTTACATGCAATTAAAGCATATGTGGATTACAAAGGAAGTCATTAGTGATGATCATTTGGGAAAAATAAAAAGTAAATTTTTGATCGTTTATGGAGATAATGATGTGACTAAATTAGAGCACGGTCTTCATATTTATAGAACTATTAAAGGAAGTCAATTATGTATTCTTCCTAATACTACTCATTTTGTATTTACAGAAAAGCCAGTATTGATTTCTGGAATAATTAAAGACTTTTTAGGAAAATAATTGTAATAATATTTAAATGACCAAGAAGCCCACAACAGTAAACGAATACATTAAATCTTTTCCTAAATCAACACAGGTCTTATTAAAGCAAGTAAGAGAAGTTATTAAAGAAGCCGCTCCGGAAGCGGAAGAACTAATAGCTTATGGTATGCCGGGTTATAAGCTTAACAAAAAGCCTTTAGTATATTTTGCGGGTTATGAAAAGCATATTGGTTTTTACGCAACTCCTAATGGGCACGAGAAATTTGCAAAAGAATTTTCAAAGTATAAACAAGGAAAGGGATCGGTTCAATTTCCCATAGACGAACCTATGCCATTAGCATTGATTAAGAAGGTGGTTATTTTTAGGGTAAAAGAAAACTTGAAAAAATAAAATTAGTTTTTCTTAAAAAGCAATGTCAAGATTCTTGGAATTTGAGTTCTATCATTATCATCAAACCATTCTTCCAACTCAATTAAACTAAAACCATATTTATTTGCAGCATGAATGAAGTCAGAAACATTGTGAGTGTAACAAGTAACTAATTGCTCGCCTTCTGGAGTTGAATATCTAGCTTTTGATCCAGCATATTGTTTAAAAGGGTGTAATTCACCTATATATACTTTTGAACCAGTTTGCGTTATCTTATCAATCTTGCTAAATACAACATCAAGATTTTCAATGTGCTCTAATACCAAACTAAATGATATTAAATCAAATTCTTGATTAGTAAAATCCCAAGCTTTATTTATATCTGCAATTGTAAATTGAACTTTTGGAGACTTAATTTTTTCAGTGGCTTTTGCAATCATGGCTTCCGAAAAATCTGCCGATAGAATCTCTTTTGCATTTTGCTCAAACCAAACGGTATTTTTACCTGTTCCGCAGCCAAATTCCAACACTTTATTCAGCTCTAACTTCGATAAAACTGATCTTAAGGCAGTTGCTTCTAAATCTCTGGTCTTATTCTCGTTGGTATCGTACTGTTGTGACCATTCTTGGTATGCTTCTCTAACATTCATACCACGAAATTTGATGATTTTTCTGGAATAACCTAATTTCACGCTCACAAACAAACATTAGTTTAATGGGCAAGATTTTAGTTATCGGTGCGGGAGGTCAGTTGGGTACAGAATTGACAAAAGTACTAGCTGAAAAATATGGAAACGAATCAATCATTGCTACAGATTTTCAAGAAAACGCGAGAAGCAAATTTGGTTATTGTGGTTTCCAAACCTTGAATGTTTTGAATAAAACTGAACTAGAAAACATTGTAAAGAAAGAGGGGATCAGTCAGATTTATCATTTAGCAGCCATTTTATCTGCCGCTGGCGAGAAAAATCCTTTGCAAGCATGGGATTTAAATATGGGCGGGTTACTCAACGTTTTAGAAGTTGCTAGAGAGTATAAAATAGAGAAAGTATTCTGGCCAAGTTCAATTGCTGTTTTTGGTCCGAGTTCTGAAAAAGACAATACCCCACAAAATGCTTTTAAAGATCCTAATACTATTTATGGCATTTCAAAATTATCAGGAGAACATTGGTGTGAATATTACTTCAATAAATATGGTGTAGATGTAAGAAGTGTTAGATACCCTGGTTTAATTGGATATAAATCATTGCCAGGTGGAGGCACCACCGATTATGCAGTAGATATTTATCATAAAGCTTTGAAGGGCGAAAAATTTACTTGTTTTTTAAGTGAACATACTTATTTGCCCATGATGTATATGGATGATGCAATAAACGCTACACTAGAGTTAATGGATGCGCCAAAAGAAAAAATTACTATCAGAACTAGTTATAATATTGCGGGATTAAGTTTTTCTCCTGCAGAAATTTATCAAAGCATAGTAAAACACTACACTAATTTTGAAATTGAGTACCAATCAGATTTTAGACAAGCCATTGCAGATAGTTGGCCAAATAGTATTGATGATAGCAAAGCTAGTGCTGATTGGGGATGGCATCCAAAATATAATCTCGAAGCCATGACATCAGCAATTATTGCTAATTTGCCTAAGTATTTTAATTTTTAATTGAATAGATATGTACAATCAGTTTAAACCAGTTTTAACAAAAGAGTTGGCTTCTATTAAAGAAGCTGGATTATATAAAAAAGAAAGAATCATTACCTCGCCTCAAGCGGCAGAAATCACCATTGAAGGAGGTAAGACTGTTTTAAATTTTTGTGCGAATAATTATTTAGGATTGTCTTCGCATCCAAAAGTTATTGAAGCTGCAAAAGCTGCAATAGATACTCATGGTTTTGGCATGTCTTCGGTTAGATTTATTTGCGGTACGCAGGATATACATAAAACTTTAGAAGAAAAAATTTCTGCTTTCTTAGGAACAGAAGATACTATTTTATATGCGGCTGCATTTGATGCTAATGGTGGAGTATTCGAACCATTGTTTGGAGAAAAAGATGCAATTATTTCTGATTCATTAAATCATGCTTCCATTATTGATGGTGTTAGATTAACTAAATCAATGCGATATAGATATGAGCATAATTCAATGGAAGATTTGGAATCTAAATTAAAAGAAGCCATTGCTGCTGGTGCACAACAAAAAATTATTGTAACAGATGGTGCTTTTTCTATGGATGGTACTATTGC
>JACCDS010510803.1_pt1 | contig 33084 bp, 26 predicted proteins | sample 7446441 | NCBI WGS metagenome assembly JACCDS01 (sample SAMN15323445, study PRJNA562643) | freshwater metagenome | isolation source: river surface water | place: USA:Blue River Watershed | collected 2017-08-17
ACCTGGCCGAGCACGGCGTCATCGTCGAGAAGGCCGGCCTGTACTCGTTCTTCATCATGTTCACGATCGGCATCACCAAGGGTCGCTGGAACACGCTGCTGACCGCGCTGCAGCAGTTCAAGGACGACTATGACAAGAACCAGCCGATGTGGCGCATCCTGCCCGAGTTCGCGGCCGCAAATCCGCAGTACGAGCGCACCGGCCTGCGCGACCTGTGTCAGCAGATCCACGACATGTACACCGCCCACGATGTCGCGCGCCTGACCACCGAGATGTACCTGTCCGACATGCAGCCGGCGATGAAGCCTTCCGATGCGTTCGCGAAGATGGCACACCGCGAGATCGAGCGTGTCGCGATCGAAGAGCTCGAAGGCCGCGTGACCGCGATCCTGCTGACGCCCTACCCGCCGGGCATCCCGCTGCTGATCCCGGGCGAGCGCTTCAACAAGACCATCGTCGATTACCTGAAGTTCGCGCGGGCATTCAACGAGAAATTCCCGGGCTTCGAGACTGACGTGCACGGGCTGGTGAAGACCACCGTGAATGGCGTGAAGGGGTATTACGTGGACTGCGTGAAGCAGTGAGCACCATCGCTTGATGCACACCTGACCCGGCCGGCGGCGCGCATGCCACGCCGATGTCGGACGCGGCAAACGCCGCAACCATGACAAAGGGGAGCCTCGGCTCCCCTTCTTTTTTCCGAGGCCCGGCGGCCCGATCAGGTCTTCGGCAAGGTCACGCCATGCTGGCCCTGGTACTTGCCGCCACGATCCTTGTACGAGGTCTCGCACACCTCATCGCTCTCGAAGAACAGCACCTGCGCGCAGCCTTCGCCGGCATAGATCTTCGCCGGCAGCGGCGTGGTGTTCGAGAATTCCAGCGTCACATAGCCTTCCCATTCCGGCTCGAACGGCGTCACGTTGACGATGATGCCGCAGCGCGCATAGGTCGACTTGCCGAGGCAGATCGTCAGCACATTGCGCGGGATGCGGAAGTATTCGATCGTGCGCGCGAGGGCAAACGAGTTCGGCGGGATGATGCAGACATCGCTCTGGATATCGACGAACGAATTCTCATCGAAGTTCTTCGGATCGACGATGGTGCTGTTGATGTTGGTGAAGATCTTGAATTCGTCGGCACAGCGAATGTCGTAGCCATACGACGAGGTGCCATAGGACACGATCTTGTGGCCATTGGACTGGCGCACCTGGCCCGGCTCGAACGGCTCGATCATGCCGTGCTGCTCGGCCATGCGGCGGATCCATTTGTCGGATTTGATGGTCATGTTGGCAAATGCGGTTACCGGCTGGCAAAGCGGGGATTGTACGCGAAAGCGCTACGTGTTCCGGGATCGGTGCGGATCGCCGTCGCTACCCGTCAGCGCTGCATCGACTCCCACACCTTCTGCAAGCGCTTCACCGAGACCGGCATCGGCGTGCGCAACTCCTGCGCATACAGCGACACGCGCAGCTCTTCCAGCATCCAGCGGTAATCATCCATACGCGGATCACCGCGGCTGCCAGCCTTCAGCGCGCGCTGCCAGTGGGCAGCGGCCTGCTGCCAGTCGGCCATCAGCCGCGCATCGCGCGCGGGGTCGCTGCGCAGTTTGTCGAGCCGCACCGTGATCGCCTTCAGATAGCGCGCGAAATGCGACAGCTGTGCATGCGGCGTGTCGGCGACAAAGCGCTTATGCACCAGCGCCTGCAGCTGCGCCTGCATGTCCGCATGCGCGGCCGCATGGGTCTTGATGCCCTGCAGCTTCTTGGGCAGCGCATGGTATTCAGCCAGCACCTGTCCGACCAGTCGCGCGATTTCATTGACCAGCAGGTTCAGGCGTGCCTTGCCTTCGTCGCGCCGGATGTTGAACTCGCCCGGGTTCTTCGGCAACGGCGACTGCAGGCAGGCGCGCGCCAGGCCGGCCTGGATGATCTGTTCGCGCAGCTCTTCCTGCGAACCGAGGGCCATGAACTGCATGCCCATTTGCTGCAGGCCGGGCACATTCTTTTCGAGGTACTTCAGCTGTTCCTTCAGCTGCAGCGCGAACAGGCGGCGCAAACCGTTCAGATGGATCTCGGCCGCTTCGTTCGGGTCATCAAAGACTTCGATGTCGCAATGCGTGGCCTTGTCGACCAGCGCCGGGAAGCCCAGCAGCGTTTGCCGGCCACGCTGTATCTCCAGCAATTCGGGCAATTCGCCGAAGGACCAGGTGGTCAGGTTCGTATACGCGCCGCCATCTTTTGCGGCCGGGTTGGCGGCGGCGCCGGAACCAGCGCCGGTGCCCATGCCCGCGGCAACGTGAGCGCCCGCTGCGCCCGAGCCGACCGCGGCCACACCCGCCTTTCCTGCGCCTGCGATGCTGGCGTGTGTGCTGCGGGTGATCATGCCTGCGGCAGCTGCGGTCGCCGCACTGCCGGCTCCCACCGCCGCATCATGCCCGGCGTCCCCGCTGATCGGGCTCACCTGCTCCGCAATTTTCTGGAATTGCTCGCGCGCCTGCGCGCCCAGCTCGGCCTGCAGCACCGCGAGATTGCGGCCCATGTCGAGCTGGCGGCCATGCTCATCCACCACCTTGAAATTCATGAAATGATGCGCCGGCAGCGTCTCGAGCTTGAAGTCGGCCAGCTTCACCATCACGCCGGTCTGGTCGCGTACATCGGCGATCAGTGCATCGAGCAGCGGCCCCTGGCCAAACTTCTTCGCGGCATGGACACGGTCGCAGAAACCGGCCGCATACTCGGGCAGCGGCACGCAATGGCGACGCAGTTTTTGCGGCAATGACTTCAGCAGCAGGTGTGCCTTTTCCTTCAGCATGCCCGGCACCAGCCACTCGCAGCGCGGCGCAGACACCTGGTTCAATGCATACAAGGGCACGGCCAGCGTGACGCCGTCACGCACCGCACCCGGCTCGAAATGATAGGTGAGCGCCATCTCGATGCCCGCATGCCGCATCACTTTCGGGAACAACTCGGTGGTGATGCCGGCCGCCTGATGCCGCATCAGGTCGTCGCGCGACAGGTAGAGCACTTTCGGGTGGTCGCGGCTGGCCTGCTTCAGCCATTGCTCGAAGCCGACTGCATTGCAGACATCCTGCGGGATATGCTGGTCATAGAAGGCCGCGATCAGCTCGTCATCCACCAGCACGTCCTGCCGGCGTGACTTGTGTTCGAGGTTCTCGATCTCGCGGATCAGCTTCTGGTTATGCGCAAAGAACGGCGCGCGGGTATCGAAGTCACCCTCGACGAGTGCACTGCGGATGAAGATCTCGCGCGCCTCTGCCGGATTGATCTTGCCGTAATCGATGCGGCGCTGGCTGTATACCACCAGCCCGTACAGCGTCGCGCGCTCGTAGGCAGAGACCTGCCCGCTGCGCTTTTCCCAGCGTGGATCACCATAGGATTTCTTCAGCAGATGGCCGCCGACCTTCTCCAGCCAGTCGGGCTGGATGTTGGCCAGCGTGCGCGCGAACAGGCGCGAGGTATCGACCAGCTCCCCTGCCACCACCCAGCGGCCGGCTTTCTTGCCCAGCGATGAACCCGGCCACAGATGGAAGCGGATGCCACGCGCGCCCAGATAATGCGGCTCGTCCTCCGCCTTGTAGCCGACGTTGCCGAGCAAGCCGGTCAGCAGCGCCAGATGCAATTGCTCGTAGGTGGCTGGCGATTCATTGATACGCCAGCCCTGCTCACGCACCAGCGTGAACAATTGCGAATGCACATCGCGCCATTCACGCAGGCGCAATTGCGACAGAAAGTTTTCGCGGCAGTGTTCCTGCAGCTGGCGATTCGATTTCTTGCGCGCGATGGCTTCGTCGAACCATGTCCAGATCTTGAGCCAGGACAGGAATTCGGACTTTTCATCAGCGAACTTCTTGTGCGCATGGTCGGCTGCGCCTTGCGCCTCCTGTGGGCGGTCGCGCGGGTCCTGCACCGACAGCGCGGCGGCAATGATCAGCATCTCGGCCAGGCACTGGTGATCGCGGCCGGCCAGGATCATGCGGCCCACGCGCGGGTCCAGCGGCAGCTTGGCCAGCTGGCGGCCAAGCGGTGTCAGCTGCTTCGCATCGTCGACTGCGCCCAGCTCCTGCAGCAACTGATAGCCATCGGCGATCGCGCGACCCAGTGGCGGCTCGATGAACGGGAAATCTTCGACATCCCCCAGCTTCAGCGACTTCATGCGCAGGATCACGGCGGCCAGTGACGAGCGCAGGATCTCGGGATCGGTAAACTTCGGGCGCTGCACAAAATCCTGCTCGTCATACAGGCGTATGCAGACGCCGGCGGCCACACGGCCGCAACGGCCCGCGCGCTGGTTAGCAGCCGACTGTGCGACCGGCTCCACCTGCAGTTGCTCGACCTTATTGCGATAGCTGTAGCGCTTCACGCGCGCGGTGCCGGCATCGACCACATAGCGGATGCCGGGCACGGTCAGCGAGGTCTCGGCGACATTGGTGGCCAGCACGATGCGGCGCGCATTGCTGGTCTTGAATACCCGTTCCTGCTCCTGCGCCGACAGGCGCGCGAACAGCGGCAGGATCTCGACATGCGGCGGATGATGCTTGCGCAGTGCCTCGGCCGCATCGCGGATCTCGCGTTCACCCGGCAGGAACACGAGGATATCGCCGGCGCCGATACGCGCCAGCTCATCGACGGCATCGACGATCGCATCCATCAGGTCGCGCTGTTCTTTCGCGCGTGCGGCCGGCGACGTGCCGCCCTTCGCCGCGGTCGCCGCCGTCGACGCAGCGGCCGCGGACTTTACGTTGGTGGCACCGCCCGCACCGGGCCGGGTGTCCGGCTCTACCGGGCGATAGCGCACCTCGACCGGGTACAGACGGCCGGACACCTCGATCACCGGCGCTGGCTTGTTGTCGCGCGCGAAGTGGCGCGCGAAACGATCCGCATCGATGGTGGCGGAGGTGATGATCACTTTCAAATCCGGCCGCTTCGGCAGCAGCTGCTTCAGATAGCCAAGCAGGAAATCGATGTTCAGGCTGCGCTCATGCGCTTCATCGATGATGATCGTGTCGTACTGTGTGAGCAGCGGATCGCCTTGCGTCTCGGCCAGCAGGATGCCGTCGGTCATCAGCTTGATCCAGGCGCCGGACGACAGCGTGTCGTTGAAGCGCACCTTGTAGCCGACATGCATGCCGGGCGGCGTGCCCAGTTCCTGCGCGATGCGCTTTGCGGTCGACGACGCGGCGATACGCCGCGGCTGTGTGTGGCCGATCAGGCCTTTTTCCCCGCGGCCCAGCGACAGGCAGATCTTCGGCAGCTGCGTGGTCTTGCCGGAACCGGTTTCGCCGCTGACGATCACGACCTGGTTTGCGAGCAAGGCCTGCGCGATCTCGTCGCGACGCGACGAGACCGGCAGTTCCGGCGGGAAGCTGATCTCAGGCAGCGGGTTGCGTTCGGGTGCAGGCTTGGGGTCACGCGGGGCACCGGGCTGCGCGCCGGACTGACGGCTTGCACGACGGTCGGCGTCAGGGCTGGGCGAGGCTGAAGGCTGGCGAGGCTCGGAGGACGCGGGCGAAGGCGACTTTTTCGGGGCGGGGGGTGCAGGCATGTCGGCCGAATTATAATGCCGCCCATGGAGAATCCTGTTCAGTTCGTCGAGTGGCTGCGCTCGGTCGCGCCCTATATCCACGCGTTTCGCGGCAAGACCTTCGTCGTCGCCTTCCCCGGCGAGCTGGTGATGGCCGGCGCGCTGCCGGTGCTCGCGCATGATTTGTCGCTGCTGCATGCACTCGGCATCAAGGTGGTGCTGGTGCATGGCTCGCGGCCACAGGTGCAGGAGCAGCTGGCGCTGCGTAATGTCGAGACCGGCTTTCACAACGGCTTGCGCATCACCGATGCGGCCGCGCTCGAGTGCGCGAAGGAGGCATCCGGCGAACTGCGCCTCGATATCGAGGCCGCGTTCAGCCAGGGCTTGCCGAACACACCGATGGCGAATTCATCGATCCGCGTCATCTCGGGCAATTTCGTCATCGCGCGTCCGGTCGGCATCATCGACGGCATCGACCTCGGCATGACCGGCGTCACGCGCAAGATCGCGCACGAGACAATACACCCGATTCTGAACGCCGGCGGCATTGTGCTGCTATCGCCGCTGGGCTTCTCGCCGACCGGCGAAGTGTTCAACCTCGCGATGGAAGACGTGGCGGTCGCGGCCGCCAATGCACTGCGTGCGGACAAGCTGATTTTCATTACCGAGACGCCGATCATGACCGATGCGGGCGGCACCGAGATCCGCGAGGTATCGGCGCATCAGGCGCAGGCAGTGCTCGAATCCGGTTGCCTGCGCGCCGATGCCGCGTACTACTTCGAGCATGCGACCAAGGCTTGCCTGGCTGGCGTGCCGCGCGCGCATATCGTGCCGTTCTCGACCGATGGCTCGGTGCTACTGGAAGTGTTCACGCACGACGGCGTCGGCACGATGATCTCGGCGCAGAACCTGGAAAGCCTGCGCGAAGCGACCATCGAAGACGTCGGCGGCATCCTGCAACTGATCGAGCCGCTGGAAGCAGACGGCACGCTGGTGAAGCGCGGGCGTGAATTGATCGAGCGCGAGATCGACTACTTCTCCGTCATCGAGCATGACGGCGTGATCTTCGGCTGCGCAGCGCTGTATCCGTTCCCGGCCGAGAAAATGGCCGAGGCTGCCTGCCTGACCGTCAGCCCCGATGCGCAGGCGCAGGGTGATGGCGAGCGCTTGTTGAAGCACCTGGAAAACCGCGCGCGCGCGGCGGGCTTCAGAAAGCTGTTCGTGCTGACGACGCGTACCGCGCACTGGTTCCTGAAGCGCGGCTTCGTGCAGTCCAGTGTCGATGCGCTGCCGAAGGACCGGCAGAACATGTACAACTGGCAGCGCAAGTCGCTGGTACTGATCAAGAACCTTTGATGAAACCTGAACACCCGGTGGCCGCGTTGCGCGCGGCTCTGCCGGTTCATTGACCACCCCGGCCGCTCTCGCAGCGGCTGATCGCCGGAGAATCACATGACACGCATGGTCCATTGCATCAAACTCGACAAGGAAGCCGAAGGCCTGGACTTCCCGCCGTATCCGGGCGAGCTTGGCAAGAAGATCTGGGAAAACGTATCGAAAGAAGCCTGGGGCGCCTGGCTCAAGCACCAGACCATGCTGGTGAATGAAAATCGCCTGAACCTGGCTGATGTGCGTGCGCGCAAGTATCTCGCCGCGCAGATGGAGAAACACTTCTTCGGCGAAGGCGCCGATGCGGCGGCCGGTTACGTGCCGCCGTCAAACTGATCAAGCCGAACTGATCAAGCCGAGCTGATCACGCCGAACTGATCAGCCGAATTTCAGCGTATGCACGCCCTCTGCGGTGCCCAACAGGCAGACGGCCGCGCCCTGCATTGCGAACAGGCCGACGCTGATCACGCCGGGCAGCTGATTGATCTGCTGCTCGAGCGCCTTCGGATCACGAATCTGCAGGCCGCCGGCATCGAGTATCCAGCCACCATTGTCGGTCACATAGGGCCGGCCATCCTTCATGCGCAGCACCGGCGTCGCACCCAGCGCCGCGAGGCTGCGCGCAACCGCTTTCTCGGCCATCGGTATCACTTCGACCGGCAACGGAAACCTGCCCATCACCTCGACCAGCTTGGAGCCATCGGCGATGCAGACGAATTGGTCGGCAACCGAGGCGACAATCTTCTCGCGCGTCAGCGCCCCACCGCCGCCCTTGATCATCGCGCCGCTGTGATCGATTTCGTCCGCGCCGTCGATGTAGACCGGCATCGTATCGACCTCATTCAGATCGAACACCGGGATGCCATGGGACCGCAGTCGCGCCGCGGTGGCTTCGGATGACGCCACCGTGCCCCGGATGCGATCCTTGATGGTCGCAAGTTCATCGATGAAAAAATTCGCGGTGGAGCCGGTACCGACGCCGATGATGGCGCCATCCACCACATAGTCAATCGCCGCGCGCGCGACGGCTTGCTTCAGTTCATCCTGGGTCATGTTTGCTGCCTTGAATACGAAGGCCGCATTGTAGCCGATGGCCCTGGCCGGCAAGGCCGAGCATCGCAGCCAGCGGCCTGACGTGACAGACGCTTGGTGGCTGTCTGAAAATCGTCGCGAGCGGCCTGAGTTCGTCCCGAGAAGCGCAGTCGTACGTGAGGTACGTCGAGCATCGCAGGGGCGAAATCAGGCCGCGCAGTAGATTTTCAAACAGACACTTAGTGGGTGCCCAGATTGGTGGATAGATACTGCGCCAGCGACGCCTTGTCATGCAGGTTGAGCTTGCGGTACAGATGGGCGAGCTGATTGCGCACCGTGTGATGCGAGACGCCCAGTTCACGTGCGATCTGCTTGTGGCTCATGCCGGCCGCAAAGCGGCGAGCGACGACGAATTCGCGCGGGGTCAGCACTTCCATCGCATCGACCGGGCGTATGCGGCACAGGTTGCAGCCGGCCTGTCGCAGCAGCGTGATCTCGACCTGGGTGCCGCGATACGGCTTGTCCTGATTCAGCCACTCCATCGCCTGATGTGGAATGAACTCGGGCGCCAGCTCCGGCCATTCGCGCTCCAGAAGATCAAAGAAGCGCTGGTCCGCGATTTCGATCTGGCCTTCGTCATCGATCAGCCCGGTCGCACCCGCTTGCTCGCGGTAGGCATGCGTACCCGGCAAACGCTCGGCGGCGCGCGCGCGATTGATCGCCAGTGCACGCGACAGGTGTATCCACAAACCATGCAGCGCCGCGGCATCGGACTCGGCGAAACGCACATCATGCTGACGGTACAGCACGATCCAGCGTGCCGGGTGCACACGGTTCGGATCATCACCGTGCAGCATCAGATGGCACATGCCCAGTTCCTCGGCCAGCGAGCGAAAGCTGCCGGCATCGCGTTCACGCAGTCGCTTGCCGTTAAGGCTCTTGCGATACAGCACGCGGATTCCGCCTCGCGTTGGTGACAACGGCGCATTGCGAAAGCCCTGGGCAACGGGATCATCGGGTGATGCGGCTGCGGATGTTGCGGCAGATGCCGCAGATGCGGCATGTGCATGATGAAACGGGCGGATCGGCTGCGCGGAATGGGTCTGCGACGGATGGGTCTGCGCGCGGCGGGAGGCAGGGGCTGGTTGATTGGGATGGCTGTGCTGTGTTTGCTGTGTTTGCTGACCATGTTGATGAAAAGGCGTATTTGCCGCGGCGGACAATTGTGCACCGAACACCCCCTGCACGCCGGTATCGCCCGCCTCGCCTGTGCCGAAGATCGCACCGTCAAACCGTATCCACATCTGCATCAAGCCTATGGCCCGGGTCAGGAATTGATCGGGCGATGCGTATTCCGCCAATGCATACAAATCCCTGATGGTGCTCGAGAACGCTTGCATGCTGCCTCCTCCTGCGTCGCTCTGCGCTGCCCGGGCCGGGAACGGCATGGCGACTGAACATGTTGGTCTGTACGGCGGGCGTGCTGCCTGTCGCAGGTCCCGGTTGAAGCGGTGTGCGGGACCTGCTTGTTGTCGGTGAATTTTATTTAATTGCTAACTTTTATACCATCGATGATTGAACAAGAACGTTGTTAATCGACCAAATTCCTTGGCTTTTCCAGCGGCAACAGGCTCTGAAGATGCAGACTGGAAACTGAGTGAACGTAAAACTTGGTGAAATCGGCTTACTTGCGATGAATCAGTCGGCCGGCCAGCGGACTTGCCGGAAATCCGGGACACGCCAGCGCGGACAGGTATCATCTCGGCCGTAGACAACCACGAACCCGACGCAGCCCGGTCTCTGACACTTCTGCCGGCGACCCAGCCGACATCCCCGCCGACATCCTTTGCCGATGCTTCCTGCCGATGCTTCCTGCCGATTCACCCACGCCCGGCCTGAGCGCCTTGCCTGAATACGCCGCCCTCGAGCGCCATGCGGCAAGCGCAAGGCAATGGCAGCTGCGCGAACTGTTCGCGCGCGATCCGCAGCGTGCGGCGCAACTCACGCTGGAAGCAGCGGACATCTGCTTCGATTATTCAAAAAACCATATCGACGCGCAGACGATCGCGCTGCTGACCGCCTTCGCACGCGCACAGCAGGTGGAAAGCCTGCGCGATGCGATGTTCAACGGCGACCGGATCAACCTGACGGAACAACGCGCGGTGCTGCACACCTTGCTGCGGGTGCCGACCGGCACGCGCTTCATGCTCGATGGCGTCGATGCGGCGGCCGACGTGCACCGGGTGCTCGATCGCATGGCGAGCTTTTGCGATGCGGTGCGCAGCGGTGCCTGGACAGGTCATGACGGCCAGCGGATCACGGATGTGGTCAACATCGGCATAGGCGGCTCGGACCTCGGCCCGGTGATGGGCTGCCATGCGCTGCGCCCGTATGCGCAGCCCGACTTGCGCATGCATTTCCTGTCGAATGTCGATGGTCATGCGCTGGCCGCCTTGCTGCCCTCGCTGGATGCGCGTACGACGCTGGTGATCGTGTCGTCCAAATCATTCACGACCCGCGAGACGATGGCGAATGCGCATGCGATGCGGCGCTGGTTCCTGCAGCATGCGCGGGAACAGGACCTGGCCCGCCATTTCGTGGCGGTATCAACGCAAACCGATGAAGTGGCGCGTTTTGGCATCGACACCGCAAACATGTTCCCGTTCTGGGACTGGGTCGGTGGTCGTTACTCGGTGTGGTCTGCGATTGGGCTGTCGATGATGCTGGCGATCGGACCCGATCAGTTCCGTGCCTTCCTGGCCGGCGCACATGCCATGGATACGCATTTCCGCAGCGCGCCGCTGGAGCGGAACATGCCGGTGCTGCTGGCGCTGCTCGGTTACTGGTATCGGCAGTTTTTCGGCACCACGTCCCTGCTGGTCGCGCCTTACCATCAGGATCTGCACTTGTTCCCGGCTTACCTGCGGCAACTGGAAATGGAGAGCAATGGCAAGGATGTCACGCGCGACGGTCAGCCGGTCACGACGCCAACCTGCCCGGTGGTGTGGGGCAGTGTCGGCACCAATGGCCAGCATGCGTACTTCCAGCTGATCCATCAGGGCACGGACCTGATCCCGGTTGATTTCATCGCCGCATTGAAGCCCATGCACACGCATCTCGACCAGCACAAGATGCTGCTCGCAAACTGCTTCGCACAGGCCGAAGCGCTGATGAATGGCACGGCCGGCCAGACACTGCCACCGCACCGTCGCTTCCATGGCAACCGCCCAAGCAACATGCTGCTGCTGGAGCAATTGACACCCTACGCGCTCGGTGCGCTGCTTGCGCTGTACGAGCACAAGACTTTCGTGCAGGGCATCCTGTGGAACATCAACAGCTTCGATCAGTGGGGCGTGGAACTGGGCAAGACGCTGGCTGCGCAAATCCAGTCCGAGCTTGATGAACCCGCGACGCAAGGCTTGCATGACAGCTCGACCGCCGCACTGGTCGCACGCGCGCGCGCTGCATTGAAGTAAGTGCCGTGTACGGCCTAAGCCTCAGCCTTGGCCTGGCTTGATGCCGACGCCGGCGACGATGCCGCCCATCGCGCGCATGGGTAAAATAGCAGGCCTGACCAGCAGGCGCGCAGCAACAGCTCGCCTCAGACCACCCTTCGGGTGCCAAACCTTGCAAACCGCCTCATCATGAATCAGCTCGAGCAACTGAAGCAGTACACGACCGTCGTCGCCGACACCGGCGATTTCCATGCGATGGAAGTCTTTCGCCCGCATGACGCGACGACCAATCCTTCACTGATCCTGAAGGCGGTGCAGAAGCCCGAGTACCAGCCGCTGCTGGCGCAGACTGTCGCCGAGCACAAAGGCAAGAGCACGGGCGAGATCATCGATCACTTGCTGGTCGCTTTCGGGCTGAAGATTCTTGCGATCATCCCTGGCCGGGTGTCAACCGAGACCGATGCGCGGCTGTCCTTCGATACCGAGGGCACGATCGCGAAAGGCCGTCACCTGATTGCGCTGTATGAAGCGGCCGGCATTGCGCGCGAGCGCGTGCTGATAAAGGTTGCGTCGACCTGGGAAGGCATACGTGCGGCCGAGGTGCTGGAGAAGGAAGGCATACGCTGCAACATGACGCTGCTGTTCTCGATGCCGCAGGCGATTGCTGCCGCTGACGCCGGCGCGCAGCTGATCTCGCCTTTCGTTGGCCGCATTCTCGACTGGTACAAGAAATCGACCGGGCAGGACTATGCAGCAAGCGATGATCCGGGCGTGCTGTCGGTCCAACGGATCTATCAGTACTACAAGAAGTTCGGCTACAACACCGAAGTGATGGGCGCCAGCTTCCGCAACACCGGCGAGATTCTTGAACTGGCCGGCTGCGACCTGCTGACCATCAGCCCCGAGCTGCTGCAAAAGCTGGCCGACAGTGATGCACCGGTTGCGCGCAAGCTATCGCCTGAATCCGCGCAATCGGCGACGCTCGAGCGCATCAGCTATGATGAAAAATCATTCAGGCTGGCGCTGAATGAGGATGCGATGGCGACCGAGAAGCTGGCCGAGGGAATACGGCTATTCTGCGCGGATGCGGTGAAGCTGGAAGGAATGATTCAAGCGCTGGTTTGATCCGGTCTGGGCCTGAGCCGGCCCCGACAAGCAGTCTGAAACCATGATCGCCACTCAGGTGGCAATCCGTTCTTTTTCATTCGTCAGACTCGTAAGGCAAGCTGCGTGAATGCAATTTCAGCAGCGCGTTGAGTCTTCCGACATTCGTGAAGTACGCCATGCTCTCTTTCGCCTCCAGCCCGGTATTGATCAGCTGACGGCTCAGCGCAGTGAGAATATCGCGCAAGGCATCATCTCCGGGAAGGTTCGGGTAAACCCTTGCGACGAGTTCGTATTCCCCTTCGTCGACCGCTTGAAGATCCAAGTGCTCCAACCGGAATTTCAAGCTGGCACTCCAACGACGAATGTCAGAGGTATTGTTTGAAAGCTTGAATTCAGCCACCAGCCGCTCAAAGTGCAGCGTGACGAAATCAATCATTTCTTCGCGGCTGGATTGATAGATTTTCTCCACGCCCACGCGTGCGGGAGCAAGCGAGGAAAATGCGCGCTCAATTTCCGACTGGATGCTGGATTCTGGCTCAACAACCAGGAGTTCAGGCAAGAAGGCATGCTTGAACCGCGCTGGCAGCAGATCTTGTTTCATGTTGCCTAGCTGTGATTGGACAACCCAGCGAAACATGAATTTGCGCACCCTATTGGTGTTTCCGTTGAATTCTGTCTTGCCATCAACGGAACCAAGGTAAGCACAGACTTCTCGCAAGACTGCTTCGCCTTCGCTCTCGGGCAAACCGACACTTTTAGATAACGCACTGCGGACGTCTTTGACCTCGGTCTGCTTGATGAATGTACGAATTTTAATTATTTCCTCATCACTCAGCGCGCGCTCTGGCAATTTGCCGTCAGGCCAGTGCCAACCGTTCGGCAATTCATTTACATCGGAGAGAGAGAATAATCTTTCCGGTTCAATTGCCAGATAGCTGCGCAATCTGTCGCAGCTATTGGACAGAAAATAACGCTCCGACGTATCCAGATCAGAAGCCCCGATCAGCTTGGCATCCAGCGTTCTCAGTACTGAAAAAAGTTCATGCAGTTCGAATCCTGAAGCCGTAACCGGTTTTTGGAGAAGGCTTTGCTCGGAAAATTCGGCAAAGCGCTGCATCAGCTGCAAGCCTGTATCGGCATGCTTTGGATATAACCACTGCGCATATTTTCTCAATGCGGCTGGATCATCTGGTCTGGGACGTGATGGCTCCGCAATATACGATCTCACCGGCGCTGTCGAATGTGTATTTTCAAGGGGCTGTCGATTGGGAACTGGATCTACCTGCGAAATTTTCTCTGGCTTCAGTGCTGGCGCAAGTTCTGCTTGGGCAGTTTGCTTCGACAGCAAGTATCGTAGCGTCGAAACCGAACCCCGGAGACCGCTAAGCACTTCCGGTGCGACCATGTTCGTTTGGTCATAGCTATCCAGCAGTGACGTTATCTTTTCGCTGACATCGGTCAGTTCAGTCACATTTTCTCCGTCGAGCAGAGAAATCTTGGGACGGCGACTGTTAATCCCCTCCTTCGCTGACCATCGCAGGAAGTTCTCCAGCTTCGGCCTCATCTTGGCATCACTCTCTGCTGACTGTGTCCCTGCGTGCGCATCCAACAGGGCAATGAGTGACACTATTTTCTGCTGCTGCCGGAGCTCCTCCGCTTCAGCGTCGTCCGTATCTACACCGCTTGCAGAGGTACTCAGCATTTTTTCCGAGGCGTTGTCCGTTCGCGCCGCCTCCTGTTTCGCTACTTGAAGATCTGAATTGGCAGCAAGTGGGTCACCGGACAGGCCTCCTGTGTTCTTTTTCGTTGGAAAATACTCAGTCGGCAAGGGCTCCTGTCGCTCATTCTGGCCATGCACCGCCGCGTTAGGACTCGCCCCGTGATTTGGCTTTGCGTTGATGTTTTGCAGTGGATCGGATGAAGGATGCTTGCCAAAGGAAATAGACATAATCCAATTTTTGGCCGAGCTTACTGCGTTGGCAAATCGATCAGGTATTGACCATAAAAACTCGACGAGGCCTGATCTGAAAAATTGGATCACGCGCTCGGCGATACCCTTGGGCTCTGGCGCGACTGGTACTTCGTCATCGCTTAGCGGATCATCAATAATCGACGGCTTCCGTGGCACAACGAGATTGCCACCGTATTTGCTCTTGCTTGTCTCCATCGACTCACCCCTGTGCATAAGCCAAACAGCGTTGCGCCACCCATTGTTGGGTGAGGCAGGCTCTTCAGGGGTTCAGACTGACACAGGCCTTAGTGCAGCACAAATGCAATTCGATGATGACTCACAACACCTTGCCAGCTCGCATATCTGCGATTTGTCCGGCACTGTAGCCCAGATCATTCAGCACTTCATCGGTATGCTCCCCCAGCGCCGGCCCCAGCCAGCGGGTACCACCCGGCGTTTCGGACAGCTTGGGTGTGACAGCCGGCAGCTTGACCGGCGAGCCGTCGCGAAACGCGTGCTGCTCGAACATCTTCCTCGCGAGGAACTGCGGATCCTGCAGCATGTCCTTCACCGAGTAGATCTTCGATACCGGCACATCGGCGGCTTTCAGTACTTCCAGCGCACTGTCGATGTCGCGCCCGCTGCACCAGGCCTGGATCGCGCCATCGATCTCGTCGACCCGTTGCACGCGGCCCGCATTGTGCGCAACGCCGGGATCGTTTGCCAGATCATCGCGGCCGATCGCTGTCATCAGTCGCTTGAAGATCGCATCGCCATTGCCGGCGATGACGATGTTCTCGCCATCGGCTGTCGTGTAGGTATTCGATGGCACGATGCCCGGCAAGGCGCCACCGGTGCGCTCGCGCACCACGCCCGCATGGTCATATTCGGGCACCATCGACTCCATCAGGTTGAACACCGCTTCGTACAACGCGACATCCACCATCTGCCCCTGTCCGGCGACGCAGTCGGCACCGGCCTTGCCGTTCCAGCGGCCGCCGGTCACATCGCGATGGCGCAGCGCCATCAACGCGCCGAGCGCACCGTGCAGCGCCGCGATCGAATCGCCGATCGAGATGCCGATGCGTACTGGCGGGCGATCCGCGTGGCCCGACACATAGCGTATCCCGCCCATCGATTCGCCGATCGCGCCGAACCCCGGTGCATCGCGCATCGGCCCGGTCTGGCCATAGCCTGACAGGCGCACCATGATCAGCGCCGGATTGATCGCCTTCAAGGCCTCATAGCCGAGGTTCCACTTCTCGAGCACGCCGGGACGGTAGTTCTCGACCACGATGTCGGCATCGAGCGCAAGCTTGCGCGCGATTTCCTGCGCGCGCTCGTCCTTCATGTTGAGCGTGATGCTCTTCTTGTTGCGGCTCTGGACGCTCCACCACAGCGAATTACCGTCTTTCAGCACGCGCCACTGGCGGATCGGATCTCCACCATCCGGCGCTTCGACCTTGATCACTTCGGCGCCGAACTCGGCCAGCAGCCGCGTGCAGAAAGGACCGGCAATCAGCGTGCCGAGTTCGAGAACCTTGATACCGGCCAGCGGACCGGTGGCTAAACGAGATGCTTCCATAGGTGTCTCAGCGTGCGCACGAAAAGTGCGGAATGGGATGCGGCGTCAGTGACGGCTTCATCTTTTGGCTCGAAGTCATGACCTCGGGCGACGCGATCAGACCGTGAAAATCGGGCGTCGCGTCAGGTCGAGCGGCGGTCGAGCATCGCGCGTGCAATCGTGCCGGCATCGACGTATTCGAGTTCGCCACCCACCGGCACGCCGCGCGCGAGCCGGCTGACCTTCAACCCGCGCGCCTTCAACGTCTCGCTGATGTAGTGCGCGGTGGCTTCGCCTTCATTGGTGAAATTGGTCGCCAGCACGACCTCGGTGACGACGCCATCGGTCGCGCGCGCGATCAGCTTTTCCAGGTGCAGGTCTTTCGGACCGACGCCATCGAGCGGCGACAGGCGGCCCATCAGCACGAAGTACAGACCCTTGTACGTCAGGGTCTGCTCGATCATCAATTGATCGGCAGGTGTCTCCACCACGCACAGCTGCGTCGCATCACGCTCGGGATCGATGCAGGTCTCGCAGACCTCATGCTCGGTAAAGGTATTGCAGCGCGCGCAGTGGTGGATGCGCTCCACGGCCTGCGCAAGTGCGCGCGACATCAGCACCGCCCCATCGCGATCATGCTGCATCAGGTGGTAAGCCATGCGCTGCGCCGACTTCGGACCGACCCCGGGCAAGCGGCGCAAGGCTTCGGTCAGCACATCGAGGCTGGAGGGTGCTTTCACGCTAGTCAGCGCGCATCAGAATGGCAGCTTGAAGCCCGGCGGCAGCGGCAGGCCGGCGGTCAGCGATGACATTTTTTCCGATGCGGTGGCCTCGGCCTTGCGCACGGCATCATTGAACGCGGCGGCGACCAGGTCTTCCAGCATGTCCTTGTCTTCCGCGAGCAGCGAAGGATCGATGGTCACGCGCTTCACATCGTTCTTGCAGGTCATGACCACTTTCACCATGCCGGCACCGGCCTGACCTTCGACCTCGATGGTTGCGAGCTGGTCCTGCGCCTTTTTCATGTTGTCCTGCATCGCCTGCGCCTGCTTCATCAGGCCGGCCAGTTGTCCCTTCATCATGGTGGGGCTCCTCTGTGTCTCAGTAAAAGTCGATCAGTCACTGTCAGGCTGGCCGGATCGAGCCCGGCACGATGGTCGCGCCGAATTCGCGGATCAGCGCTTGTACGAACGGGTCTTGCTGCAAGCTCAGCTCGGCCTGACGCTGGCGCTCGGCCTGCTCGGCGACATCGGCTGCGTGTGCGGTACGGTTCACGGCGCCGATTTCGGTCTCGACACGCACCGGCTTGCCATAGTGCGCATCGAGCGCGGCGCGCAATTTGTCGGCACTGCCGGCCGACAGCAAGGTATCCACCGGTACCCGCAACCTGATCACGACAGTGTCGCCGGTATCGTCGAAGGACAGCAACTCGCTCTGCATCGCCAGCTGCTGCGGCACGCCGCGCAGTGGCAGGGTCTTCATCAGTGCCGGCCAGTCAACCGTGTTTGCGGAGGGCTCGGGGGCCGTCAGTGGCGCGTGCGATTCAGTTTTTTTTTGAGCCGGATCGTCGTCAACGACTGTCGGCGCGGCGAGCCCGAAGAAATCATCGTCCGCAAGCAGTGACGGCGGCATGGCAGAGGACTCGGACAGCTCGGGGACTTCAGCCGCGGCAGGAGCAGCGGTCGGCACGGCAGCGGAGGAAGCAGGGGCAGCGGGGGCAGCCTTGGCCTTCGGGCTGCGCGCAGCAGCGAGCGCAGCCATCGCCGGGCTCACCGGGCGCGCGGCCGCAGGCTCCGATGCCGGGGCTGCAACGCTGGCCGCCACCGGACGCGCTGCCTGCAACGCGGCGCTGGCCGGACGTGCGGCCGCTGCGCGTGCTGCCGGCGCCTCGGTCGACGATACCGTCGACGATACCGACGATGGTGCCGACGATGGTGCCGACGACGCAGCCGCTACTGACGACGATGACGCCGGTGCAAACGCGAGCATGCGCAGCAGCGTCATCGTGAAGCCCGCATATTCATCGGGCGCGAGGCCCAGCTCATGGCGGCCATGCACAACGATCTGGTAATACAGCTGCACATCCTCCGGCGTGAACAGCGCAGCCAGACGCAGGATGTCTTCCCGCTCGGGCAGATCATCGGGCACCGCAGATGGCACGCTTTGCGCAATCGCGATACGGTTCAGCAAAGTACCCAGGTCTTGCAGCGCTGCGTTCCACGACAGGCTGCGCGATGCCATGTCGTCGGCCACCGCCAGCAGCGCGGCACCCTGCTGCGCGGCCAGCGCATCGAGCAGCTGCACCAGATAGGTATGGTCAAGCGCACCCAACATGCCCTGCACTGCCTCCAGCGTGACCTTGCCGGCGGCATACGCAATGGCCTGGTCCGTCAGCGACAGCGCGTCGCGCATCGAACCCTGCGCGCCCTGTGCCAGCAGGCGCAACGCGGGCGGATCGAACGCAATCTGTTCCTCGCCGAGGATATGTTCGAGGTGGGACACGATGTGCCCCGGCGGCATCTGCTTCAGGTTGAATTGCAGGCAGCGCGACAGCACGGTGACCGGAATCTTTTGCGGATCGGTAGTCGCGAGGATGAACTTCACATGCTCGGGCGGCTCTTCCAGCGTTTTCAGCATCGCATTGAAGGCGTGGCTGGTGAGCATGTGCACTTCATCGATCATGTAGACCTTGAAACGTGCATTCGACGGCGCATAGATCGCCTGCTCCAGCAGCTGCGCCATTTCATCGACGCCGCGATTCGACGCGGCATCCATCTCGATGTAATCAACGAAACGTCCGGCATCGATCGCGACGCAGGCTTCGCACTCGCCGCAAGGCTGTGCGGTGATATCGCCGTGGCCGTCGCTGCCCTGGCAATTCAGTGATTTGGCAAGAATGCGCGACAGCGTGGTCTTACCGACGCCGCGCGTGCCGGTAAACAAGTACGCATGGTGCAGGCGCTTCTGGTCCAGCGCATGCGTGAGCGCGCGCACGACGTGTTCCTGCCCGACCAGGCTGTCGAAATTCTTCGGGCGGTATTTGCGGGCAAGAACCTGATAAGACATGGTCGGCGCTTCGATGGCAAGAGCGTCATTTTACCTGACGCCGGAAAGGACTATCCTTCCGGCAGGACCCGGCTGCGGTGCATCGTCACCGTGGCAGGCTTTCCGGAACGGCAAGGAGGTACGCATGCGCTGGCCCACCCATGATGTCAGTAACCAGCCACCGCCGCTGGCCGGCATTTCCTTGTTCGACAGCGACCCGGCACTGGTCGCCGCGGTACGCCGCGAAACCGGCCGCCGCAGCAACAGCAGCGGCGCCGGCGCGCATGATGACTGGCCGTCGCACCGCGCGAACCTGCGCCGCCTCGGCACCCTGCTGTACAGCGCCGACGCGCAGGCACTGGCCGAGCAGGCGAATCGCCATCCTCCCGAATTGCTGATCCATGATCGCTATGGCCATCGGGTCGATGCAATCCGCTTCGACCCGGCCTGGCATGCATTGCTGCAGATGCTGCGCGCCAGTGGCTTGCATGCGCGCGCATGGCACGACACGGCGCATGGCGCACACGTGGCGCGTGCAGCGGCGTTTTATCTGCATGCGCAACTGGAAGCCGGCTCTCTGTGCCCGGTGACGATGACCTTCGCCGCACTGCCCGTGCTGCGCCGTGAGGCACTGTTTGCCAATATCGGCGACAAGCTGCGCGCAGAAACCCATGACCCGCGCGACCTGCCGATGGCGGACAAGGCATCCCTGTTGATCGGCATGGGCCTGACCGAAAAACAGGGTGGCTCCGATCTGCGCGGCACACAAACCAGTGCGACGCCGGTCGGTGCTGCGGGTCGCGGTGAACGCTATCGGCTGACCGGACATAAATGGTTCTTCTCGGCGCCGCAATGCGATGCGCATCTGGTGCTGGCCAACAGCGATGGCGGCTTGTCTGCCTTTTTCGTGCCGCGCTGGTGCGACGATGGCCGCAAGAATGCCGTGCTGGTGCAGCAACTGAAAGACAAGCTGGGCAATCGCTCGAATGCGAGTGCGGAAGTGGAATTCATCGATGCCGAAGGCATCCTGGTCGGCGAGCCCGGTCGTGGCATTGCCACGCTGGTCGAGATGGCGAACACGACCCGGCTGGATTGCGCGATCGCGAGCGCGGCGCTGATGCGCGTGGCGCTGGTACAGGCGCTGCATCATGCGCGGCACCGCGTCGTGTTCGGCCGCCCCTTGGCCTCGCAGCCGCTGATGATGAATGTGCTGGCCGACCTGGCGCTCGAATCGCAGGCCGCGATGCTGCTGGTGTTGCGCATTGCGCGTGCGGTCGATGAAGGCGATGCGGCGATCGTGCGACTGCTGACGCCGGCGGCGAAATTCTGGATCTGCAAGCGTGCGATGGGCTACACCGCAGAAGCGATGGAAGTCCTGGGTGGCAATGGCTATGTCGAAAGCGGACCGCTCGCGCGCCTGTACCGGGAAGCGCCGGTCAATTCGATCTGGGAAGGTTCGGGCAATGTGATGTGCATCGATGTATTGCGCGCTGCACAGCAAGACGAGCAGACTGTCGATGCGCTGTTATCGGCGCTGTCAGCGACGCTGGCCGACCAGCCCGACTGGAAGCCGATGATTGCCGGGCTGCGACGCGACCTGCGGCTGCCGCGCGCCGAGCAGGAACATCTGGCACGGCGCATTGCGCAGCGACTGGTGCTGGCCATGCAGGCGTCACTGATGGCCGCGCACGCCGGCGATACCGCGGCAGCAGCCTTTCTCGGCAGCCGGCGGGATGCGGATCATGGACAGGTGGCGGGCTTGCTGAACTGCAGCAGCGCGGATTGCGCGCGCATCATTGACGATGCCTACGCGGGCGACAGCTGAAAAAACCGAAATCCACGTCGGGAGCCGCGCCGGGAACGACCAGGGTAAAGCGTAAAACGTAAAGCGCAAAGCGAACAGCGACGAAGAAAGAAAAACGCCGAGGGACGAAGAGGAAAGAAGAGGAAGGAAGAGGAAGGAAGAGGCGAGCCTTGTCTGCGGCACTTGCGGGAAATGGCTGTGGCTGCTTCGTTCCCGACCTGACCAGGTTGACCATGCCACAATGCGCAGGGGCCCGCCAAACGCGATTGTATCAGCTGAGCGGGTGTCAGCGCGTTCGGATCGCCCTTACAAACCCAGTTGCTGCCAGATCTGGTCCACCCTCGCCTTCACGTCCGCATCCATCGTGATCGTACGTCCCCACTCGCGCGCCGTCTCGCCCGGCCATTTGTTGGTCGCATCGATGCCCATCTTGCTGCCGAGGCCACTGACCGGTGACGCGAAGTCGAGGTAATCGATCGGTGTGTTGTCGACCAGCGTGGTGTCGCGCACCGGATCGACGCGGGTCGTGATCGCCCAGATCACTTCCTTCCAGTCGCGGATATCGACATCGTCATCGACCACGACAATGAACTTGGTGTACATGAACTGGCGCAGGAAGCTCCAGACACCGAACATCACGCGCTTTGCATGGCCGGGGTACGCCTTCTTCATCTGCACCACCGCCATCCGGTAGCTGCAGCCCTCCGGCGGCAGGTAGAAGTCGGTGATTTCGGCAAACTGCTTTTGCAGCAGCGGCACGAATACCTCGTTCAGCGCCACGCCGAGCACGGCCGGCTCATCCGGCGGCTTGCCGGTATAGGTCGAGTGATAGATCGGGTCGCGCCGCATCGTGATGCGGTCCACCGTGAACACCGGGAACCAGTCCTGCTCATTGTAATAACCGGTATGGTCGCCAAACGGCCCTTCCAGCGCATGCTCATAACCAGTGGCGGGATACGGCGGCGCGCCGGCCGGCACCGTGGACAGATCGGGACGATGCCCGACATCCTCCGGGTAGATATGTCCCTCGATCACGATCTCGGCCGACGCCGGCACCCGCAGCTCGCTGCCGATCGCCTTCACCAGTTCCGTACGGCTGCCGCGCAGCAGGCCGGCGAACTGATACTCCGACAGGCTGTCCGGCACCGGCGTTACCGCGCCCAATATGGTGGCGGGGTCCGCGCCGAGTGCGACCGCGATCGGATAAGGCTGGCCCGGATGCTTCAGGCAATGCTCGCGGAAGTCGAGCGCGCCGCCGCGATGCGCGAGCCAGCGCATGATCAATTTGTTACGCCCGACCACCTGCTGCCGGTAAATACCCAGGTTCTGTCGCTTCTTGTTCGGGCCCTTCGTAATGACCAGCCCCCAGGTAATCAGCGGCGCGATGTCGCCGGGCCAGCAATGCTGAATCGGCAGGCGCGACAGGTCGACCTCGTCCCCCTCCCACACCACCTCCTGGCAGGGGGCGGTGCGCAATTCGCGCGGCGCCATGTCCCAGACCGCCTTCACCAGTGAACCCAGGCCCATGACATCCTTGATGCCCTTCGGCGGCTCCGGCTCCTTCAGCGCCGACAGCAGCTGCCCGATCTGGCGCAGCTCACTGACGTCACTGGCCCCCATGCCGAGCGCGACGCGCTTCGGCGTGCCGAACAGGTTGCCCAGCACCGGCATCGTGTGCCCGCTGGGCTGCGTGAACAACAGCGCGGGACCGCCGGCGCGCAATGTGCGGTCGCACAACTCGGTCATCTCCAGATGCGGGGATACCGGCAGCGCGACCTCCTTCAGCTCACCGGATTGTTTTAATTTGGCAATAAAATCCCGCAAATCGGAATATTTCATCGGTAATTGACTTTTTTCAAAGTGAAAGCTGCTTGCCAGGTACAGGCTGGCAAGTAGCTGATTTTACTGGATATTGTTACAGTGGAACGCAATTTCCATAACAAATGGTTATAGCTTTACGGATTTCCAGTATTGACTGGGTATAAACCCCTCCCTACAATCCGCCCAAGTTTTTCAGGCAGCCCGCCGGGGAGGGGTACCGGCAACAGACCACAGGTCAGGCTGCACTGTCACAACGGGGACCGACCCGCCGGGCATTGTAGAGATAGTTGAGCCCAAGGTCAGACTTTCATCCCCGAAAAAGATTGCTGGTGCCGCCATCAACGGTGGCCGACAAAAGCAACACCGGCGTCTGCCGCGCTGCAGTACAGCAAGCAGACGAGTTTTGTAGTCTCGCGGTGAATTGAAGCACGAAGCACGCTTGCAATTGGCCTCAGCTCAGAGCGCCTGACAAAACCTGAGTGCAGACTTGTCATGTATGCAACGGAGACAGCACATGACCGGGATGAAGCACGTGGGCTTTGCCAGTCGCTTTGAGGGCCGCGATGGTTCAGGAGGTAATATGAATAATCGATCGAGATTGACAGCGTTGGTCGGTGCGGAGCATTTGTCCTCCAAGTACCTGGTATCCAGCGAAGAAAGTATCGACCGTGCGCGCAGCGTCTGGGTTCAGGCGCAACGCGCGATCATGGGACTCGGCATTGCGGCCATCGTCGCACTGGCCGTGATGTTTGTCCGTCCCGAACTGCTCGACGACCTGAAGGCGCTGTCGCCCTTCTGGAACGCCGACAGCGAACAAATCGAACAGCGCGAACTCGCGTTCGCCGACATGCTGGAACTGCCGCAGCGTTCGATCCCGGCTGCCGCCGTGACCGATGACGCCGTGGTCGCACCGACCAGCAAGGAACAACAGCGCGTCACGCAATGGCTGGCCAAGCGCTATCGCATCGCCGGCAGCGCCAGCAAGATGCTGGTCGATGCCGCCTATGAGTCGGCTCAGACGGTGAAGCTTGATCCGCTGCTGATCCTGGCCGTAATGGCGATCGAGTCGCGTTTCAATCCGTTCGCGGAAAGCTCGGTCGGCGCGCAGGGCCTGATGCAGGTGATGGCCAAGGTCCATCATGACAAGTTCAGCGACCATGGCGGTGTGCATGCGGCGCTGAACCCGACGGCCAATATTCAGGTCGGCGCACAGATCCTGAAGGACCTGATCCGCCGTGCCGGTTCGGTCGAGTCCGGCCTGAAGCTGTATGTCGGCGCCGGCAACCTCGACAGCGACGGTGGCTATGCGAGCAAGGTGATGGCCGAGCATGCGCGCCTGCAGGCGGTGGCCGCAGGCAAGCGGGTGCCGACCTTCACGCCGCCGCAGGCAGCTGATACGGTACGCGAAGCCGCTGCCGACGTGGCGCCGGCCAGCCGCCATCATGCGGAGCATGAGCCGGCCTGACGCGGAGCTTCGCCCACGCCAGCGCACCGGTCTCGCACCGGCGCGCCAAAGAAAAAAGGAGCCTACGGCTCCTTTTTTCTTTGGGTGTCGACATGGATGCGGTGGGTCGCTCAGCTCTTGCCGAAATACGTGCGCAGCCGTGCGACCGCTTCCTGCAGATTGTCCATCGACGTCGCATACGAAATCCGCAGGAAGCGGTGCGCAGCGGCGCTGCCGAAATCCAGCCCCGGCGTCAGCACGACGCCGGTCTTGTCGAGCACATCGCGCGCGAGCGCTTCCGAATCGTCCGCCAGTGCGCTGCAATCCGCATACACGTAGAACGCGCCATCCGGCAGCACCGGGATCTGCAAACCCAGCGCTTGCAGTTGCGGCACCAGGTAATCACGGCGGTTCTGGAATTCCTGCCGGCGCGCTTCGGCAATGGCCAGGGTCTCGGGCTGGAAACAGGCGAGTGCTGCATGCTGCGCAATACTGGATGCACAAATGAAGAAGTTCTGCGCGAGCTTTTCGATCGCCGGCATCATCGCCGGCGGCACCACCAGCCAGCCCAGACGCCAGCCCGTCATGTTGAAATACTTCGAGAAGCTGTTGATGACGATCACGTCCTCGCCCTGCGACAGCGCAGTCTGCGGCGCATCGCCGTAGCTGATGCCCTGATAAATCTCGTCCACCAGCGCAAAGCCGCGGTGGTGACGCACCACGTCCAACGTACGCGCCAGCTCATCCGGCAGGATGCGGGTGCCGGTCGGGTTCGAGGGCGACGCCAGCAGCACACCACGCGTGCGCGCAGTCCAGTGCGATTCGACCATGGCGGCAGTCAGCTGGAAACGTTCGGCCGGGCCGCTCGGGATCAACACCGGCTTGCCGTTGAACGCGCTCACGAAATGGCGATTGCACGGATAGCTGGGATCCGGCATCAGCACCTCGGCGTCAGGCTCGACCAGCGCCGCACATGCCAGCAACAACGCAGCCGACGCACCTGCGGTGACCACGATACGGCTGGCCGGCACGTCCACGCCGAACGCATCCCGGTAATGGCCCGAGATCGCCGCGCGCAATTCGGGCAGACCGAGCGCTGCGGTGTAACGCATCGCCGCGCCTGACGCGAGCGCAGCCTGTGCCGCATCCAGCACCGGCTGCGGCGGCGGAAAATCCGGCTCGCCGATGCACATCGGTATTACCGAGCGCCCTGCCTTTTCCAGTTCGGCCGCGCGCTTGAGCACCTCCATCACATGGAAGGGCTCGATCTCGTCGAGTCGGGAAGCCAGCGAGAAATCCATGCCAGCGATCAGCGTGCGGCGTTGACCTCGGTCGCGCGCACCGATGCGGCCAGCTTGTCCAGCACGCCATTGACGTACTTGTGGCCATCGATGCCGCCGAAGGACTTGGTCAGCTCGACCGCTTCGTTGATCACCACCTTGTACGGAATTTCCAGATGGTGCTTCAGCTCATAGGCGCCGATCAGCAGCGCCGCATGCTCGACCGGCGACAGTTGCGCAATGCCGCGATCAATCAGCGGCACCAGTTCTTCGCGCAGGCTCGCAGCGTCGCGAATCGCACCATGCAGCAGCGCATCGAAATGCTCGGCATCGGCCTTGTCAAAGCCGTGCGCGTCGCGGATGTGCGCATCGATCGCGCCCGAGTCCTCGGCATTCATCAGCCACTGGTACAGGCCCTGCAGCGCGAACTCGCGCGCGCGATGGCGCGGCGTTCGGCTCTTGTTGGGGTTGGCGTGTTGGGATTTGGTACCGCTCATTATTGACCTTGCTTGTTTACGCTTCGTCAGCCTCGTCGGCCAGCTCTTCCATGGCGGCGACCAGGTTCGCCATCTCGACCGCTACGCGCGCCGCATCGGCGCCCTTGCCGGCCATGCGCACCTCGGCCTGCTCATCGTTCTCGGTGGTCAGCACCGCATTCGCGATCGGGATGCCGAAGTCGAGGCCGATGCGGGTAATGCCGGCACCCGATTCATTCGACACCAGCTCGAAATGGTAAGTCTCGCCGCGGATCACCGCGCCCAGTGCGATCAGCGCGTCGAACTGGCCAGACTCGGCCATCTTCTGCAGCGCCAGCGGAATCTCGAGCGCGCCGGGTACGGTGACCAGCAACACGTCCTGGTCTTCGACGCCAAGGCGCTTGAGTTCGGCCACGCAGGCCGCTGTCAGCCCGTGACAAACGTCTTCATTGAAGCGTGCCTGGACAATTCCGATACGCAGGCCGCTGCCATCGAAATCGGGTTCATAAGTGCCTACGCTCATGTTGCCTCCTGAAGTCCGTACGCCGGGGAAAAAAATACGCGGGTCTGCAAACAATGCTGGCAACTCAGTGACCAGGGCTGGCCTGATAACCGGTGACCTCGAGATTGAAACCTGTCATTGACGGCATCTTGCGCGGGTTCGCCAGCAGCTTCATCTTGCGCACGCCCAGTTCGCGCAGGATCTGCGCGCCGATGCCGTAGGTACGCAAGTCCATGCGCGCCGCACGCGGCGGGGTCAGCGGTGCTTGTTCGCCTTGCTTGTCGGCCTGTTTGTCCGACTGCGCCAGCGCGGTGAACTGCGCAAACATCTGCTCGGCCGATTCCTCGCAATTGAGCAGCACGATCACGCCGCGTTCAGCCGACTTGATCGCCGCCATCGCCGCGGCCATGTTCCATGAATGGGTAGTCGCGCGGGTTTCCAGCATGTCCAGCACCGACACCGGCTGGTGCACACGCACCAGGGTTTCCTGCTCGGGCTGGATGTCGCCATGCACCAGCGCCAGATGCGCGCCGCTGCTCGGCTTGTCGCGGAATGCAATCGCATGAAACACGCCGTGCGCGGTGTGCATCGCGCGCTCGGCGACACGCTCGACGATGCTCTCGGTCTGGCTGCGGTAATGGATCAGGTCGGCGATGGTGCCGATCTTCAGGCCATGGGTCTGCGCGAACTCGATCAGGTCCGGCAGGCGCGCCATGGTGCCGTCATCCTTCAGGATTTCGCAGATCACGGACGCCGGCGTCAGCCCGGCCAGCTCGGCCAGGTCGCAACCGGCCTCGGTATGGCCGGCGCGCATCAGCACCCCGCCCTTCTGCGCGCGCAGCGGGAAGATATGGCCCGGCTGCACGATATCGGCCGGCTTCGCATGGCGCGCGACAGCCACCTCGATGGTACGTGCGCGGTCCGCTGCAGAGATACCGGTCGTGACGCCCTCGGCGGCTTCGATCGATACCGTGAAATTGGTGCCGAACGAGGTGCCGTTACGGCTCGTCATCATTGGCAGCGCAAGCTGCTCGCAACGTTCTTCGGTCAGGGTCAGGCAGATCAGGCCACGGCCATGCTTGGCCATGAAGTTGATCGCCTCGGGGGTCACGAATTCGGCAGCCAGCACGAGGTCGCCCTCGTTCTCGCGGTCTTCCTCGTCGACGAGAATGACCATGCGGCCGGCGCGCAGCTCGGCAATGATTTCCTTGGTGCTTGAGAGTGACATGGGGGCGTTTCCGGAAAGGTCGGCCATTTTATAGGATTTCCTGTCCCGCCCCGCGCTTCGCGGCGCATGCCAATGTACTAAGCCAGCCCGCCGCAGGTCGGCCAGGCCCGGCTTTCGCCTGCGTCAGCGCGCGACGCTGGTGGCCGACAGCATGCGCTCGACGTAACGTGCGATCAGGTCCACCTCGAGGTTCACGCGGCTGCCCGGCTTCAGGTGCTTGAGCGTGGTGACTTCGATGGTATGCGGGATCAGGTTGATCGAGATGGTGCAGCCGGCAGCGCTGTCGGTCACGCTGTTGACGGTCAGCGATACGCCATTGACCACCACCGACCCCTTGTAGGCCAGGTACTTGGCCAGCGATGCGGGCGCGAGGATGTCCAGCTTCCAGGATTCGCCGACCGGTTCGAAATACGTGACCTCACCCAGCCCGTCCACATGACCGGACACCAGATGGCCACCGAGGCGCTCGGCCAGCGTGAGCGCCTTTTCAAGATTCACCTCGCCCGGTGCGTCGAGGCCGACGGTGCAATTGAGGCTCTCGCGGGAGACATCGACGGTAAAGCTGTCGGCGGTCTTGCTGATGACGGTCATGCAGGCGCCATTGATCGCGATCGAGTCGCCGAGCGCAACATCGGCCAGCGGCAAGCCACCCGCATGCACCTGCAGGCGCACGCCGGCATGGGTGTTATTGCTGGCATTGCCGTCATGGCCGAGTGGCTCGACAGTCGTAATGCGGCCAAGTGCCGCGACGATACCGGTAAACATGGATCAGGGTTCTCAGAGAGGGTTGAACGTGACTCAGGGTAGCTCAGGGCTGACCCGCCGCGGCAACACGCTTGCGCGCAGCCTGAGGTCGGGACCCAGCCGGGAGACATCAATGAACTCGAGGTCGATGCGCGCCGCCAGATCAGTCAGCTCCGGCAGGTTCGCGAGGGCTTGCGCCGGCCCCAGCAGGCAGGGCGCCATATACAGCAGCAATTCGTTCACACAGCCGGCACGCAGCAGCGAGCCGTTCAGCTTGGTGCCCGCCTCCACATGCAGCTCGTTGATCTGCCGCCGACCAAGCTCCCGCATCAACGCATCGAGATCGACCTTGCCGCTGTCGTTCGGCAGCATGATCACCTCATGGCCGGCGTCACGCAGCACGGCAGCGCGCGCCTCGTCATCGCGCGCGGCGACAATCCAGCTGCCACCGCCCTGCAACACCTTCGCCGACGGCGCGATCTCCAGCTTGCTGTCCACGATGATGCGGCGCGGCTGACGCGGCGTCTGCACCGCACGCACGTTCAGCTGCGGATCATCCTGTTGCACGGTGCCGATGCCGGTCAGGATCGCACAGGCCTGTGCGCGCCAGGCATGGCCGTCGTCGCGTGCGGCCGATGCGGTGATCCACTGACTGCGGCCATTCAGCAGCGCGGTACCGCCATCAAGGCTGGCTGCGATCTTCATTCGGACCCAGGGCCGGCCATGCTTCATCCGGTGCAGGAAGCCGACGTTGATCGTACTCGCCTCCTCGGCCAGCACGCCGACCTCGACCACGATGCCGGCTGCCCGCAGCCGCGCAATGCCCTGCCCGGCCACCAGCGGGTTCGGGTCAGCCAGCGCCGCAACCACGCGCGTGATGCCGGCCGCCACCAGCGCATCGCAACAGGGGGGCGTGCGGCCATGGTGACTGCACGGCTCCAGCGTGACGTATGCCGTCGAGCCGCGCACATCGATGCCGCGCGCCGCTGCATCCTGCAGCGCATGCACTTCCGCATGGGCTTGCCCGGCCGGTTGCGTATGACCGCGGGCAATGATCTGTCCGTCGCGCACGATCACGCAACCGACGCGCGGGTTCGGCGTCGTGATGTAGAGCCCCTTGCGCGCCTCGTCGAGCGCGGCGCGCATGGCCGCTTCGTCACCTGCGATGTGATCTGCTATCTGCATGAAGCGCATTTTAGCAAGCGGCACCGTCACGAACCGGGTCGCAACTGCGCACGCGCCCGAGAAAGCCCAGCACCAGCCGACGCTGCTCGCTGCCACGGCGGAAGGTGAAGCTGCCGAACTGCGGCTGCGCGGCGCTGCTGGCAGTGCGTGGCCGGCCGCCGGCGCCAAACGCGAGATACGCGCGCTTGTTGTCGGTCAGTTTGGCGACAATGTCCAGCGGTGTCGCGGGTCGAAACCCGGAATGGATCACGGTCTCGCCGGGGTCGGCACGCTGGTTGTTGTTCGCATCGACCAGCACGACCCAGCCGCGACCCCAGTCATCGGCAACCAGCGGCACGATGTCGATCCGCTGCGCGCGCTGCATCGCCTGCATGCGCGCGACCATGATGGCCGTGCGTAATTCACTGACCGCGACATTGATACGCGCACGATCCAGCATGCCCGCAAAGGAGCCGACCGCCTGCGTGACCAGCAGCGCAAGCAAGGCCACGCACAGCAGCATTTCGGTCAGGCCGATGCCGCGCGCACAGTCTGCTGCGCGAATACGCGCACCACTCATCGGGGTGGCGGCATCAGGTACAGCGCGCCCAGCATCAACAGCAGCAGCGCCAGCAATATCTCGGTCAGCGTGATGTAGCCGGCCTGCCGACCGTACGCACGCCGGGACCGGAGCAGGCAACGGACGCGGCAATGGAAGCTTCGCTGGACGCTTCGATCGAGACCTTGGTCGGGACTTTGGTCGGGGCCTTGATAAGTGCGTTGATCGGGGCGTTGATCGGGGCGTTGATCGTGGCGTCGATGAGAGCAGCATTGCGCGTGCATGCATTGGCTCTGCACATGACTCTGCGCATGGCTCCGTACATGGCACTGCGCATGGCACTGCGCGGTCAAAGGGCGAGGGCTTGCACGCATCAGGACCTCCGGTGACGATAATCGTCACAGCATGAGGATCGGTGCAGGAAAATCGATAGCGCTGTTAGTGCACCACTAACAATTGGGCGTGGGCGCGACAGGGACGAACAGCAGTGCCGTCAAACGGACTTGGATTTGCGGGTCTTGGTGTCCGCATCGAATTCATCGATTGCTTCGCGGAACTCGGCAACATCCTCGAAGCTGCGATAGACAGACGCAAAACGGATGTACGCGATCTTGTCCAGGCGCTTGAGTTCCCGCATCACCAGCTCGCCAATTTGGCCAGACAGGATTTCGCGCTCACCGGACGAGCGCAATTTTTCTTCGATACGCTGTATCGCGGCATCAACGGCGTCGGCCGATACCGGTCGCTTGCGCAGCGCCAGCATCAGGCTGGCGCGCAATTTGGACGGCTCGAACTCGGTGCGGCTGCCATTCTTCTTGACGATGACAGGCATCGCCAGTTCGATGCGCTCATAGGTTGTGAAACGCTTGTCGCAGGCGCCGCAGCGGCGGCGCCGACGAATGCTGTCACCCTCTTCCGATGCCCGGGTGTCGAGCACCTGGGTATCTTCGCTGTGGCAGAAAGGGCAGCGCATTCGTCGGGCTCCGGGAGTTCGGGCTGGACCGGTTCAGGCCCGCTCAGGCCTGATACACCGGGAAGGCGTCGGTCAGCTTCTTGACCTCGGCTTTCACGCGCTCGATGTTGGCCGCATCATGCGGGTTGTCGAGCACATCGGCGATCAGATGACCAACCTTCGCGGCCTCGGCTTCCTTGAAGCCGCGCGTGGTCATCGCCGGGCTGCCAAGGCGGATGCCGGACGTGACGAAGGGCTTTTCCGGATCGTTCGGGATGCCGTTCTTGTTGCAAGTGATATGCGCGGAACCCAGGATGGCTTCGGCTTCCTTGCCGGTCATTTTCTTCGAGCGCAGATCGACCAGCATCACATGCGATTCGGTGCGGCCGGACACGATGCGCAGGCCACGCTCGATCAGTGCCTTTGCCAGCGCGTCGGCATTCTTCACGACTTGCTGCTGATAGGCCTTGAACTCGGGGCTCAGCGCTTCCTTGAACGCGACCGCTTTGCCGGCGATCACGTGCATCAGCGGGCCGCCCTGCAGGCCGGGGAAGATTGCGCTGTTGATCTTCTTTGCAATCTCTTCATCGTTCATCAGGATGATGCCGCCGCGCGGGCCGCGCAGGCTCTTGTGCGTGGTTGATGTGACCACATCCGCGAACGGCACCGGGTTCGGATACACGCCACCGGCGATCAGGCCCGAGTAATGCGCCATGTCGACCATCAGGTAAGCACCGATATCACGGGCGACCTTCTGGAAACGTGCCCAGTCGATCTTCAGTGCATACGCGGACGCGCCGGCGATGATCAGCTTCGGCTTGTGCTCGTGCGCCATTTTTTCCATCTGCGCATAGTCGATCTCTTCCTTTGAATCGAGCCCGTACGAAACGACCTTGAACCATTTGCCCGACATATTGAGCGCCATGCCATGGGTCAGGTGACCACCTTCGGCCAGCGACATGCCCATGATGGTGTCGCCCGGCTGCAGCAGCGCCAGCATCACCGCCTGGTTCGCCTGCGAACCCGAGTTCGCCTGCACGTTCGCGAAGTTCGCACCGTACAGCTGCTTGAGCCGATCGATCGCGAGCTGCTCGGCGATGTCAACGAACTCACAGCCACCGTAATAGCGCTTGCCCGGGTAGCCTTCCGCGTACTTGTTGGTCAGCTGTGAACCCTGCGCCTCCATCACGGCCGGCGACGCATAGTTCTCCGACGCGATCAGCTCGATATGGTCTTGCTGGCGCTGGTTTTCCTGCTGGATGGCCGACCACAGTTCGGGATCGACATTGGCAATCGTGTGCTGTTTCGAAAACATCAAAAAGGCTCCAATCAATGCAATGGGGGAAAGTCTGGATGCTTCGCGATTCGACGCTGGGTGCCGGATTCGGCGATGAACGCTGCGCCGGCGATCCCCTGCGTCGACACTTCGGTCGTTTCACATCGGGTGCCCAGGCGTACGGCGGTAAGACATCCCGCGCTCCCCGGTGGGCATCCACCTGCCGCACCAGCCGAACGACCGTGCAGTTTTGCGCCAGTTACGCGAGACAAATTGACAAGGAATTCTAGAGGACGCCGCCTGTTTCAGCAAGGACGGCAATGCGCATCCACGGGCCGGGCGGGACGACCGCACGGCCGCAGGACTGCCTTGGGGCGGCAGCCGGCCAAAACCCCCATTTCAGCTAAAATGCGGCGGTCTTGAACTCGCCAGCAATTCTTCTTCCACGGAGTTTTTTCATGATCGTATTGGTCACCGGCGCTAGTTCCGGTTTTGGCGCAGGCATCGCGCGCAAGTTCGTGCACGCTGGTCACCGCGTGATTGCGGCGGCCCGCCGTACTGACCGCCTTGCCGCGCTGGGCGCAGAGCTGGGCGACAAGCTGTTGCCGGTGGCACTGGACGTAACGCGCCAGGACTCGATCGATGCGATGCTGGCCGGCCTGCCGGCCGACTGGCAGGCCATTGATGTGCTGGTCAACAATGCCGGCCTCGCGCTCGGCCTCGAACCGGCGCACGAAGCCCATCTGGAAG
>JACCDS012408224.1_pt1 | contig 33077 bp, 26 predicted proteins | sample 7446441 | NCBI WGS metagenome assembly JACCDS01 (sample SAMN15323445, study PRJNA562643) | freshwater metagenome | isolation source: river surface water | place: USA:Blue River Watershed | collected 2017-08-17
CCACCCTGTTAGCTCCATTACTGACACCCCTTTTAATGAAGAATCTGGCAGGTCAATTGATTGAGATTGATCTATGGGCGATGGTTTGGGAAATTAGTAAACTCATCCTAATTCCCATCTGCATTGGTGTTTTGTATAATCGACTCATAGGCGCACGATTCCAATGGTTTGAAAATGCATTGCCTACTATTTCTATGTGGAGTGTGGGCGCCATTGTCGTTATTATCACCGCAAATGGCAGAAATGCCCTGCTGGCGGTAGGACCCATTTTAGTGATCGCTTGTCTATTGCACAATTTATTGGGTTTCATATTAGGTTATTGGGGCGGCAGGCTAAGTGGGTTACGAGAACAAGATTGCCGAACCATCGCCATCGAAGTAGGCCTCCAAAACGCAGGACTTGCTTCCGGCCTAGCCATGGCTATGGGAAAGGTAGGGACGCTTGGTCTACCTGCCGCGATTTTTGGGCCTGTAATGAATATCAATGGTTCCGCGCTGGCGAATTATTGGAAGGGAAAGTAAATCGCAAGTCATTTATTTTCCTTAATTTTAGCTTATATCTGTTCTTAAAAATTGATGAGAAAATTATTTCTCTTATTGTTTCTGTTCGTCCAAATCATATCGCACGCTCAATCAGTGAGTCCTGCGCCTATGATTTCTGGCACTACAGACAATTCAAAATGGTTTAAGAAAGGAGAAGACCTCAAAAACATGAGGTCAAATTTTGGTACTTCAAGTCAAATTAGTTCTTCAACAGTTGCTGGTTATTATTATAAAATAAGAGTTAGAGGGACTTTTGGAACGAATGCAGCTTCTACCGCACTTTACATGGATGCGGCCTATTATAATTCCAATATTGCCAATACAATCGGAACTGATTCCCCCATTTTAAATTCCTCATGTACAGAAGCAACATGGAAATTAATGGGAGCATGTCCTCCAAAGCCTAATTTTCCAGCTGGTTATGCCACAGACAATGTTTACGAATATTATATAGGATTGTGGGCTGGGGGCTCGAAGTATAGCTTTACAGATGGCGATACAAACAATAATGGTACCCTAACATTTGAGTTGTGGGAAAATAAAGGAACTGAAGCCATTTGCGCTGGAAGTTCCACTACCTTAACTTCTAATTTAAGTGGAAATATTACTTGGTATAAAGGTTCTACTCTACTACCAACCACTGGACAAACCTTAACCGTAACAGAGGCGGGAGTATATACTGCTAAATCAACCATAGGTGGAGTAACAAGTTCTGAAAGTAATCCAATAACAGTTGTTGTAAACCCCCTTCCTACCATTAATTTTAGTGCTGTACCCGCTATTACCTCTAACAACAGGTCATTTACTATTCCCTATACCTCTACGACCAATAGCCCATCACAATTTTCAGTAAGTGCCATCAATATGAATGGCTTTCAGCCTATTTCAAACTCCCCTATGGGAGGATCTTCTTTGACGGTAAATATTCCTTTTGGCCAAATAGGGAGCTATGATTTCAGTGTGAATGTAAAAAACACAACAACTGGTTGTGTCTCAAATAATTATACAGCAACGGTTCAAATTAACCTAGCAGCCCCGGAATTCTTAAGTTATAATACCCCTGTTAAACTTATAGTCAATCAACCTAATCTAGTGCCCATTGCAAGTGCAATTGGTTATTTTGAAACATTTACTATCATCAGCGGTACTTTACCTCCTGGAATGTCCATCGATCCATATACAGGGGATATATTTGGAACACCTACTACCTTAAATCCTACTCCGGTTACTATTGTTGTAAGAGGAAGTAATAGCCAAGGATCCACCACCGCAACAGTGGTGTTTACGGTAGTTATTCCACCTCCCTCCGGACTAAGTTTTCCTACCACTGCTTATACATTTCAACAATATACTCCGATTACACCTTTCCAGCCCACGGTTTCTGGTGCCGGAGTAACTTTTGCCATGGCTCCTGGATCCACCTTGCCAAGCGGTTTGTCCATTAATCCGACCAACGGTCAAATATCAGGTACGCCGCAAGTTCCGAGCCCAACAACCCGATATACCATCCGAGCCTCCAATTCTACCAGCTTTACGGACTCCAATATCGATATCACGGTCATCATCGCTCCCCCAAATTTCACCTATACCGTACCTAATCGCTTTTTTACAGGATCACCCATAACCCCAATTACCCCGGTGAGGGCTCCAACAGGAGGAGTTGTGTCTTCCTATACCACCACAACACCATTACCTGGCGGACTGGTTTTAGACCCCGTGACAGGAACCATTTCAGGTACACCTACGCAAACAACCGGTTTTAATACCTATATCATTAAAGGAACAAATGCGAATGGAGAATTTACAGTAACATTCTCATTTGATGTTTTAATTCCAGGGCCTAGTAATTTAACTTACCCTAACCCAATTACACTTTATTTAAATACAGCATTTACTCCTATTCCTCCGACGACTATTACTGGAACAGTTTCGAGTTATACCATCAGTCCAACCTTGCCTGGTGCACTAACATTTAATCCGGCTACTGGAGTAATTGGTGGTTTCCCCTCTGTATTGAGTCCACCCGTTATTTACACCATAACTGCAGCCAATAGTACGGCTGATGTAATTTTTACGACAAGTATTCGCGTTGTGATTCCACCTCCAAGTGGCTTTAGTTATTCTTCCCCACACGAATTCACACAAGGAATACCAATTACAGGAATCAGACCAAGTATTACAGGCACTGACATAACTTTTTCAGCTGCTAATCTTCCTGCTGGACTAACTATTAATCCCACTACTGGAGAAATCACGGGAACACCGACCGCTCCTAGTCCTAGTACGGTCTACATAATTAGGGCGACAAACTCTACAGATTTTGTTACGGCACCCATTACCATTAGTGTTAAGATTGCAGCTCCTTCTAGTTTAACCTATACAAACCCGTTGATTTTCGAAGAACGGGTACCGATTTCACCCATAAATCCTGGATATAATGGAGTTGTAGATATTTTTGAGGTATTTCCTACTTTACCTGCGGGAATTAATTTCAATCCTAGCAATGGGCAAATTAGCGGCACTCCTACCCTAGCCTCAGCTAGCGCGAACTATACGATTACGGCAAGAAACTCAACCGGATTTACTACCGCCACCACGAACATCACAGTCCTCATCGCTCGGCCTCAAATCTCCTATGCAACTCCTAATGTATATTATGAGACGGTTACCATCACTCCTTTGGTTCCAAATAAAAATGGAACGGTGGTTAACTCGTTTGCCGTTAGCCCCGCGTTACCTGCAGGACTTAATTTAGACACTAGTACAGGAATTATTTCGGGAGCAGGTACCGTACAGTCGCCTAGAACAACGTATACCATTACTGCGACCAATTCGACGGGAACAGGATCGGCATTAGTGGATATTACAGTTACGATTCCGCCGCCTACCGGTTTGTCCTATGTGAATCCTCCCACTTATTTCACTGGTACCACAATCAGCACATTAACCCCTACGGTAACCGGTTTTGTCGCGTCTTATTCAATCGATAAAGCATTACCATCAGGTTTATTCTTCAATACGAGTACAGGAGCAATCACTGGAACGCCCATACAAGCTATACCAAGAACTATTTTTACGATTACAGCCACGAATGTGGCGGGTGCTAGTTCCTACGCGCTTCCAATTACGGTTTTGATCCCAGCACCCTCGGGGCTGTCCTATAATACGCCTAATGTGTACGAAGAAGGAGTGGATATTACCCCATTGAATCCAAACGTTACCGGTTTTGTGGCTTCCTATTCTGTTAGTCCTAGTTTGCCAGCTGGATTAATTTTAGATACCGTGACGGGACGGATTTTTGGGACGCCTACTTTGGCAAAACCGACTACTACTTACGTAGTGACGGCGACAAACTCCACTGGATCTATTTCGGCGAATGTGGTGATTACGGTTTTGATTGCAAGGCCTAGAAACTTAGTATATTCCACCCCGAATGTGTTATACCAAAATTTTACCATACCACCTATCGCCCCATCCGTAAGTGGTACTGTAGCTTCTTATTCGATAAATCGCACGTTACCCGCAGGACTTTCCTTCAGTTCAAGCACGGGAATAATCAGTGGGACGCCCACGGCATTAAGTTCCATGCAAACCTATGTAATTACGGCAAGAAACAGTACAGGATCTGCGACAGCGAATGTAGACATTTCGGTGGTTATCGCACCACCTAGTAATTTGTCCTATGTAAGTCCGACACGGTTAATCCAAGATAGTACTTTGGCCCCTGTTAGACCAACATATTCTGGATTAGCGACTGCATTTACCATTGATAAGCCGTTACCTTTAGGACTTACCTTTAATACCGCAACGGGGGAAATCACCGGAAAACCAAGTGTGATTTCTAGCTTAACTCGCTATGTGATTACGGCTTCTAATTCAACGGGGTCGACCTCAGCACCTTTAGATTTAGAAGTATTAATTGCCCCACCTAAAAATTTAAAGTACGCGACGCCTATCATTTATGAAGAGGAGGTTACAATTACGCCGTTGAAGCCGACCGTAATTGGAAAAGTGGAATCCTACACGATTGACAAGGCATTACCAGATGGATTATCATTAGATCCTATTACCGGAATTATTTCGGGGACACCTACTAAAGCGGTACCCACAACCATCTATTGGGTTACGGCCTCTAATTCCACCGGATCAGCTAGGGCGCGATTAGTGATAACTGTTTTAATTGCAAGACCGCGCATCACCTATCCTGAACCTATATTAGGTGCACAAATTAATCCAGTTTATACCGGAGTAGATTTGTTTTTTTCTGGCCAAACGAATGCGCCTTTAATTCCTATAATTAAAGGTATTTTTACTGGAATAACGTTAAATAGGCCCCTACCTCCTGGTTTAGCGTTAGATCCTTTAACGGGAATAATTTCAGGCACACCTACCGCGTTAAGACCTCCCACTACCTATATCGTTACAATTACGAATAGTACGGCCTCCACGACCGATACGATTCGTATCGCCGCGGTAGTTCCTAGACCTAGCAATTTGAGCTATACTACTCCGCAGACCTACATTGAAAAAATTAAAATCACTCCTTTAAACCCTAGTGTACAAGGAATTCCAACGCTCTACACAGTGGACAAACCTCTGCCGGCCGGATTAACACTCAATTCTTTGACAGGTTCCATCACGGGTACCCCCACAAAAGCACAGGACTTTACGGATTATGTAATCACTGCTTCTAATTCCACCGGATATGAGGTATTTACCATTACTATTAAAGTCTTAATTGCCTTCCCTGAAATAAAATACCCACTTCCAGGCGTATTCCGTCAGGGTGTGCCTGTTAGTTTTAAACCGACACTCGTGGGAATTGCGGATACGTTTAAAATTGATTCTCTTTTACCTCCGGGATTAAGTTTCAACCCTGCAACAGGATTGATTTCTGGGACCCCTACCTGGCCAGCAAGCCCAAGGACCTATATTATCACAGCAACTAATTCTACTGGACCAGGAATTGATAGCACCACCATTGTGGTACTAGAGGATGTGAATTATGATACAGACAAAGATGGCTATACTGACATTGTGGAAATAGGTGGAAATAGGGACAAGCCCGTTGATACGGACAAAGATGGTCTGCCAGATTACAATGACCTAGATTCCGATGGAGATGAAATCAAAGATGAGTGGGAGAATGATTTGAATTATGGTGGTTTACCAGATTGTGATAACGATGGGGTGGATAACCGAATAGATCCAGATGCCTGTGACCCAGTCGCCTTCCAAGGTATTTCACCGAACGGTGATGGTAAAAATGACTATTTAGTTATTCCCGGGGTAATGCGAACGACTCCCAATAATTTAACCGTCTATGACCGAGTGGGAAATATTGTTTTTGAGGTGAAGGATTATGAGAATAATTGGGGAGGGGAAAGCAACCGCGGAAACCCACTTTTAGCCGGGGACGGACTACTTCCTGATGGAGTATATTTCTATATTTTAGACTACAATGGGGTTAGACCTAGGGTTTCTACTTATATTTACATCAACCGTTTGAAGAAATAAATGAGATTAAGACATGTCATTTGTGGGTGTTTACTACTAATAGCTGGCCAAATAAAGGCACAGACAGATCCCGTTTTCTCTTTATTTCGCTTATATCCACAGGTAATTAATCCCACTTTCGTAGGAGCAAGTGATAAAAATGAAATCATTCTAGTAAACCGAAATCAATGGACATCGATGCCGGGGACTCCGGTAACTACTGCATTGATGGGCAATTTCAATTGGGGCGAAAAAATAGGGGTAGGATTTACTGCTTTCATGGATCAATTAGGACCTGTAAAAGCTACATCAGTTAACAGTGACTTCGCTTACCACGCCTTGATTAACGATAAATGGGCACTCTCAGGGGGTATTCGGATCGGGGTAACTAATCTAGCTTTAGACTTTTCTGGCCTTAGTTTACTAGACCGAACGGATGATTTGTTCAATCAAAACTACTCGACTGGATTACAAATTAATTCTGGCTGGGGAATTCGTCTCGCGAAGGAGGACAAATTCTATGTGAGTATTTCTCAGCCTAGGATGCTTTGGAACGATTTTGGCCTCCAAAATGGTAAGTACAAAGACGCCTCCTTCTATTATGGGATGATTGGCAAAAAACAAGTCCTTAGTAAAGCAGTTAGCCTTCATACAAACGCTATCGTCCGAGCTGCAGCTGACTTGCCTTTGAGCTATGACATTAATCTTATCGGTTCGTTTTATGAATTATTAGATGTGGGTTTTGGCTACCGCAACGAAAATGCCATTGGAGTCAATTTAGGGGTGCAATTTAGCCCTACGGTCTATTTAGGGTATCAATATGAAATGCCTACGAATACCATTTCTAGAATCACGAATCAGACACATGAATTAGTGCTCAGGTTTCAATTCGATCGAAATTAATTCGATTCTAGCTTAGAAAATAAATTCAATCCCGCCCCTACCGCCAAGTAAAGCAATTCAGCTAAGGCAGCTTGTGTGTAAAATCCATCCGTATCGGTATTCCCAAAAAACTGAAAATCAGCCAAGATCAACCCTAAGCAAATCAAAAAATTGCAGATGACAAACAATTGAATCGGGCCCTTCGAATTAGTCACGCGGAATGCCTTCAAATAACCATCTGTCGCATAGAAAAAGAAGGGTAACAGGAGTAATGATTTTAAATTTTTCATGTTATTATCGTTTTTGTTGATGTAAAATTGCTTTTGTAGCCCGCCAAAAGTTGGCGAACTACTAGAAAAAAACGTATTTTTATTCCATGAATACAACCGATCGACTTAAAGAGCTCAATAACCTGTTTCTACGAAAAACCTTCCCTATGCAAGCTTCACGTGTGGGGGAATATTTACTATCGAATTTCGATCAAATCAGTTATAGTGAGCGTAGTTTTAGTCGTGACATCAAAGCTTTAAAAGAAAAACTGGCAGAACGTTATCCTAGCCTTGAGGAGGCCGAAGGGGACTTAATCCGCTATTCAAAATCAGACAACCGGTTTTATTATATCCGAGATGACATCAGTGCTTTCCCCTCCTTTTCCGAAAAAGAATTAGACCAAATTGCCTCCATCATCGATTTCAACAAACATTTATTTACCGGTGGTAACGGGAATGGCATCGTAAATAAATTACGAGCAATCACGTTAGAGAACAACCTGATTAGACATGAAGATTTAGCCAAATGGCCAGCGATTGAATTAATCAACGAGGGAGATCGATCGGGATCGGAGCATGTTAAATTTCTAGTGGATGCTATAGCAGGCAAGAAAATCATTGAAATCTCCCATAAAGGTTTGACGGCGTCCTCTAAATTGAAATCAATCACCTGCCTCCCCTTGCTAATCAAGGAGTATAACAACGGCTGGTATACCGGTTGGTATTTGCTGTTTCAAGAAATCGCTGATACGCAAAAGAGTCTTTCTTTGGACGAACTAAGGTTGTTTGCTTTAGACCGGATAGATTCAATGCGACTCTGTAACCAGCAAAAGAAATTGCGTATTCATCCTGATTTCCAACCAGCTGATTTTTTTAAACAGATAATGGGATTGTTCAGAAGCACGGGAGCGGCTGAGAAAATTGTATTTACGATCAGCGAAAATTCTTGGATAAAAGAATACATCAGTAAATACCCAATTCATCCCTCCCAAAAAAAACAAACCGAAAATACCTTTGAGTTAACATTGGAAATAAATCAAGAACTAGAAAATTTCTTTCTGCGCTATTCCACTGAATTGCAAGTGATTGCACCCCTTTTCTTCCGAAAAAATCTTCGAGAAAAGTTAGAAAAAGCCCTCCAGGCTTATCAATAAACTGATAATCTGAAATGTCGGTGTTTGATAACCGAGAAATAGGTCTACCTTCGCCTATTACAAAATCAATTAGTGGTTTGGTGTGCATCAAGATGAAAGAACTTTTCTTTCATCTTTTTTTTTAACTTAGGTTTTCTAAACCTATAAAAAGATGCAAAGACGTGATTTTATCCAGAGCTCCCTACTAGCAGGTGGCCTCAGCGGAATTCCTTCATCACAAGCCATTCTCGCTAAACCCAGTTTACAACCTTCCATTAAATTAAGTGTATCCAGCTATTCCTATTGGCATTTTAAAGGAGATAAATTCCCTATAGAAAAAGTAATTGATGAGGCTGCGGCACTCGGTTTAGAGGGAATCGATGTATTGCATCGTCAAATGGAAAGCGAAGACAATGCTTATCTCCAAAAACTCAAAAAGCACGCCTTCATTAACGGCATCGCGATGACCTGCCTTTCTATCCACCAAGGTTTTGTCACGCCGGATAAAGAGGAATTGAAAAAGCATGTTGATCATACTAATCATTGCATCGAACTAGCCTACAAGATGGGCATCCCATGTCTGCGCCTAAATACGGGACGATGGAATACAATCAAATCATTTGACGACTTAATGAAAAACAGAGGGATCGAACCCATTTTACCAGGTTATTCGGAGGATGATGGCTATAAATGGTGCGTGGACGGTATTCAACAATGTCTAAAAAAGGCGGAGGAATGTGGGGTTTTATTAGCTTTGGAAAATCACTGGGGTCTGGGCTCCACACCGGAAGGTATGATTCGAATTCAAGATACGGTGAATTCGCCCTGGCTGGGTTTATTACTGGATACCGGAAACTTTTTAGAGAATCCCTATGATAAACTAAAAATGATTGCTCCTCGTGCTAATTTCGTACAAGCTAAAACCTATTATGGTGGTGGGGAATGGTATTCTTTGGAATTAGATTACGACCGAATCGTGAAAATCTTAAAGGATGTAAACTACCATGGCTATATTTCCATCGAATTCGAAGGAAAGGAAGATGCGAAATCCGGAGTTCGAAAAAGCGTCGAATTATTGCGCAAAGCGCTAGCTAAGTAGAATGGCTACTTTTTTGACTTTAACTAACAAACCTATTTATTCATATGATCAATCAACATAATTCACGCCGGGACTTTCTTAAGAATGCTGGCCTTCTAGGAGCTGCAGCAGCTTTCCCTAATATACTTTCTAAATTACCGGGCGAAAAAGTCAATCTAGCCTGTATTGGTATCGGTAACCAAGGTGGTTCAGATGTCATGTCCTTGTACAACACAGGACTAGCCAATATTGTCGCGCTTTGCGATGTGGATATGGGCGCGCCTCAGACCTTAAAGGTTTTGGAGAAATTCCCAGATGTGCCTCGCTTCCAAGATTTTCGTCAGATGTTTGATAAAATGGGATCTCAAATTGAGGCGGTTGCGGTAGGTGTACCTGATCACTCCCACTTCCCTATCACGATGATGGCCTTAGGTTTAGGTAAACACGTATTCGTGGAAAAACCGATGGCGCGCACATTTAACGAGATTGAATTAATGATGGCGGCGGCTCGCAAACACTCAAAATTGGTGACTCAAATGGGTAACCAAGGCCACTCGGAGGCTAATTACTTCCAGTTTAAGGCTTGGAAAGAGGCAGGACTCATTAAGGATGTAACCTCGATGACGGCTCACATGAATTCGGCTCGTCGCTGGCATAGTTGGGATCCTAAAATAACGAAATTCCCGGCAGCAGAAGCGATTCCGTCGACTTTGGACTGGGATATTTGGCAAGGGGTGGTTCAGCCACATGAGTACCAAAAAGACTTTGTTAATGGTCAATGGCGCTGCTGGTTTGACTACGGTTTAGGCGCTTTAGGAGATTGGGGAGCCCATATCATGGATACGGCTCACGAGTTTTTGGACTTAGGATTACCTACCGAGATCAATATGCTAAGGGCAGATGGACACAACAATTTCTTCTACCCGATGTCTTCTACCATTCAATTCAAATTCCCGGAGCGTAAAAACATGCCAGCTATGGATATCACCTGGTATGACGGGGTGAACAATATTCCGCCAGTTCCGGCGAATTACGGTACGAATGAATTAGATCCAAACATTCCACCGGCTAGCAATGGAAAAATCCAACCGGCTAAATTAAATCCTGGTAAGATTATCTATACGAAAGACCATATTTTCAAAGGCGGTTCGCACGGAAGTACCCTGTCTATCTTAGGCGATGCAGCCAAGGATTTGAAATTACCAGAGGTTCCAAAGAGTCCTTCTAACCATTACGCTAACTTCTTAAAAGCGTGTATGGGTCAAGAGAAAACTCGTTCTCCATTCGAATTAGCAGGGCCTTTAAGCCAAGTATTCTCATTAGGGGTGATGGCACAAAAATTAAATACAAAATTACTGTTCGATCGCAAGACGAAACAAATCACGAATAACACATTAGCTAATTCATTATTAGTAGGAGCACCGCCAAGAAAAGGATGGGAGCAATACTATAAAATCTAAAATTTAGACACTACGGCTGGGACGAGTAATCGTCCAGCCGTAGGTCTTTTATTACATTTTTGCCTATCTTGGGCTTGATTAAATTTACGTTTTGGCAATACTTGCACCACTATTCGGCTTATTTACCTCTTTTATACTTTTGTACTATTTAAGTTCATTAAATAGATCCAATACCTTTTTAGCCTTGTTTTTCTTGTGTTGCAATGCTGTTTTAATGGTCTATTTTGGATTGCATTACAGCAAAATTGAGTTCTGGGAGGGCATCTGTTTCGTACATTTTTTGCCCCTCTCCTTTCTCTTAGGGCCCGCTTTATTTTTTTACGTCAAACATACCGTCTCTGAGGATAAGCGATTGCATCGCTATGATTTGATTCACCTTTTTCCGGCGGTTTTTACCTTTTTCGCTACTTTACCGTTCACCACTTTGCCTTTAGCAACTAAAACGGCGATGGCACATGAGATTGTGAATTATACGGAGGATTATAATCTGAATTTTCAATGGGTGAGCTTTGAACAAATTTTATATGGACGCTCCGTCCATTTGATTTTATACTGTATCAGCGCTGTCATTTATTTCCTATGGAATAAGCGTCATTTAATGAAGAAATACGGTGCACTACCATCGAATCACCGTTTGATCCAAAAATGGATATTCTCTTTAGTCTTTTTACAATTAGTCATTGCTGGGAATAGTTTAGGACATATGTTAACTATCTACTCGCACAACTATACCATTTTAGGCGTCCCATCAAACATTATTTTTAGTGAGGCTCGTTTCTTTGGAATTTGTGGAGGAGGATTTTTTGTCCAAAACTTCATTTTGTTTTTATTTCCCAAAATCCTCTACGGTAATATTTCCTATGAAGTAGAACTGGGCCCAGCAACGATTTTGCAAGAGATTAAGTCTAGTTTGCCTAAAAAAGAACCTGCATCGCGCGAATTCGATCAAGATTTACAAAACTATTTGAGCACGCATCCCTTTGTAAAGAAAGATTTTTCTTTGTCCCAAATGTCCTTTGACCTAAAAATTCCGGAAAGATTCTTGTCTGGTTATTTTAACAAGGAATTAAATAAAACTTTTGGCGAATGGAAAAATGACTTACGCATTGCTTATGCTTGTCAATTAATAGAAGAAGGAAACGCAAAGAAAATTACTATCGAAGCCATTTCCACCGACGCAGGCTTTGTTTCTCGCTCAAAGTTCATCGATGCCTTTAAAGCTAGGAAAGGAGTAACTCCGTCTACCTATATTAAAGAAAAGGCAGAGGCCTAAGCCTCTACCCTCTTTTTATTTTTATTGAGCTGCTGGTAGAAGGCCTAATTGCTGCATAAATACCATGTTGTCCATGAAATCTTGCTCTTCCGTGATTTTGCCATCCTTCATTTTGGCAATCGTACATCCGATTACATCCACTGTCTTACCTGTCGCAGGAATGCCAAAGAAATTACCTGTGTGCTTTCCCTTGAACTGCCAGTACTTCACTAATTTATCAACATCTGCAAACATTGCTTTCACGATAAATTGACGCTCAGAAAAACCCGTTACATAATTCATATAATAGGCCTTGCAATTAGCCTTACCTTTCACTTCAGGAACGGTGTGCAAAACTGCATCATCCACATAAGCCGAATCAAAGATATCCGTGCGACCTTCATTCACTGCCACATCAAAAACACGCGTATAATAGGCCATATTTTCTGCACCAACTTTAGCGTTTTTATCCGCTTCTGACGTACAAGAGAACAATCCTGCAGCCACACATAGAGTTAAAATAATTTTCTTCATTGTTAATTTTTTTAGTTTACCAAACGTAATTCATCTACACCGCTTACTCATTTATACACCGAACGAATCTGTTCCGTTTTGCGCATTTGGGAACAAATCCGCACCTACATTTCTTCTTTTGACTTTAATTTACTCCGTACTTGCTTTCTAAATCAAAAAATTAATTCCATGAAAAAAATTGTTCTAGTAGGTGCCATCATGGCATCCGTTTTCAGTGCATCAGCACAGCAAACAGCCGGTAAAATGTTCTCTGGCACAGATGCAGGAAAAGGTTTCCAATTGGGTTCAGAGAAAAATAGCCAAATTCTTTTGGACTTCGTGAAAGCCTACAACGCTCAAGATGAAGAAAAACAACTTTCATTCTATACGCCTGAATTAGCAAAGAAGAGAGCTGAAATGACTAAAAAATCAATCGCCTACATCAAAAAGGTGAACGATGAGCCGATTGCTATTTTACCTATCAAGGTGGCTGGCTCTACAGATGAAATCGTTATGCTACAATCAGTTGAGTACCGCGAAGCTAAAAATGGTTCAAAGGAGACCTTGAATTTATTTGAATTATTTAAAATTAATAAAGAAGGTAAAATTTCCGCATTCGAGCAATATGGTTCTATTCCTAAAACGAACGAATACGGTCAAACATCGGGCGGCAAATATTTCACCAAAAATCCTAAGAACGAATGGAATGGTCGTGCATTCCAATTCTCTAATCGTGGTGAAGTGGAAATGATTGAAAAGTTCAACAAGGCTTACAACGCCTTTGATATTCCTACTACGATGGAATTCTTTGCTGACACAGTAAAAATTACAGACTTTGATGGCAATAAGATTACTCTATTAAAGAAAGATATTCCTGCCATCTTCACTGATTATAAGTCTATGGATTGGAAAATTGATGCAATCCTTCCATTCAAAATAGCCTATACGGATCCATCTTCTGCTATCATGGTTATTTCAACGGAGAAGCGTATAATGAAAGACGGTAGCGTTTGGGATAAATCATTAGTTGAGTATTTCTACTTCAACAATGAGGGTAAAATCTCGGGTATGGATCAGTATTATCGTCCGAATAAATAATTGAATTGCGCGTTTTTAAATGAGGGCCGAAGAACGTTGTTCTTCGGCCTTTTAATTTACCTTTGATAATATCATATGATACTATCATGAAGCCACCCTACACCATTTCGCCATCCATTCTGAATTTAGTGGCTTCCATCTCCTTGAAGATAGGAGAAGCATCAGCTCATTATTTGGACAAAAAATCCCCGCAATTAAGAAAGGCAAATCGTATTAAGACGATTCAAGCGACCCTAGGAATCGAGGGGAATTCATTAAGTAAATCTCAAATTCAAGCGATCGAAGAAGGAAAAGTTTTGTTAGGTTTTGAAAGAGATCAAAAAGAAGTCCAAAATGCACTTGCCTTATATGAACGTTGGGACGAGTTCAACCCTTCTAAGAGCGCATCCTTTCTGAGTGCCCATCTCCTTTTAATGCAAGGTTTAGTGACAAATCCTGGGGAATACCGTAATAGGTCCGTCGGAATCACGAAAGGAACAACGTTAACCCATATTGCTCCACCGGCAGATCGCGTTAAGCATTTAATGGAGAATCTGTTCGAGTATGTGGATAATGATCCTTATCCACTTCTGATAAAAAGTTGTGTCTTTCATTACGAATTAGAATTTATACACCCATTTTTAGATGGGAATGGTCGGATGGGACGATTTTGGCAATCGGTACTTTTATCAAAATCACATCCGATTTTTGAATTCTTACCATTCGAAACGATTATCGCTGCCTCACAATCGGACTATTATCACGCACTCGCCACCAGCGATGCTTGCGGACAATCCACGCCATTCATCGAATATATGTTAGCTGTGTTAGATCAATCATTGGCGGATTTATTGAATACAACTAATGTGGGTTTATCTGAAACTGAACGTATCGAATATTTCATTTTCATTGGAATGAAGGACTTCTCCAGAAAAGACTACCAACGCATTTTCAAAAATTTATCAACTGCTACGGCGAGTCGAGACCTAAAGAAAGGAGTGAGTTTGGAATTATTTTCCACTTATGGAGAACGAAATGCAACCAGATACCGGGTATTAGTGTAATCTCCGCTTCCTAAACTCCGACGGCGACTCCCCCGTAAATTTCTTGAAAATCCGATTGAAATAAGACAGACTTTCGAAACCACATTCGAAACAGGTTTCTGTTACATTCTTATCTTGAATAAGCAGCTTTTTTGCAAACTGAACGCGGTATTGATTCACAAAATCGGTATAAGTTAGTTTTGTGGCTTTCTTGAAATAGCGACAAAAAGCGGGCAAGGTGAGGTTTACTTCATCCGCAATTTGCTGGGTATCGATGGGTTTTTGGAAATTCATCTCCACAAATTGGTGGATACGGTGCATCCTTTCTTGCTGTTTGAGGATGGTTTGGCTAGAGATGGGACGAACATTCAGGGCTTCAAATTCGTCGGATACTGCCGAAAACTGAAAAAGGCTCATTAACTCCATAAATTGATGGAATCGATCCATCTGCTGTAAGTTCTTTAGTCGCGCACCCGCCATTTTTTTCGTTTCACCTGTAAAGGCAATACCTGTTTTTGCCCTCTCCATTAAATCAACCACCTTCTTAAGCTCAGGAATTCGATTTAAACCCGCCTCAAAATAGGTCTCGGGAAATTGTATCACCACCGTCTCCACGGTGGCTTTAACCCCATAATCAAAATTGAGATGCGGAATGTAGGACCCAATTAAGGCTAAATCACATCCTTCATAGGTGGAAATGTGCTCACCGATATGCCTAATACCTTTTTCTGCTTCCACATACACTAATTCGATTTCCGGATGGAAATGCCAATAGAATACTTCGTTCAATTTAGGGGTCAAAAGGAACCTAAAGGAACTGTCTACATCGGGCAAGATTTGCTCTAAATTCAATTTCATTACCCTAAAATAACTAATTTTGATATATAAATATCAATACAGTACAAATTTTAGTCAATGTAGCAGAAAAACAGGGTTCATAAACCGATTACCTTTGGTCTATATTTTAACAACCTATGAAAACAGACATCCCTAATAACGGCCATTACGACATTCCAGGTAATCCATCTACCGCAAAAAGCAGTGCTTTAAAATTAAATGACCGCACGAACGGTGAATCTCTCCGTGTATTAAGTGAAGAAGACTGGGCATTTTGGAAGCACAATGGATATATCATAATTAAACAAGCGGTTTCGCGCGAACAAGCTTTGAAGACAGCTGCTTTCTTATATGAATTTGAGGAAAAAGATCCGAATGACCCATCGACATGGTATACGGCTCCGCGAGCAGAAATGAAGATGAAAGAGCTGGCAAACACCGGAATGGTGGAATGCTACAATAGCCAATTGCAGTGGGACAATCGCTCAACACAACGAGTTTACGATGCCTTCGTAGATATTTGGGGCACCGAAAAATTATGGGTCACGATTGATCGTGCAAACTTGAACTTTCCCATTCGTCCGGGTCATGAGTACAAAGCCTTCATCCACTGGGATTACGATCCGGAAACAAAACCGGTCAATGTACAAGGGGTTTTAGCGTTAGCAGACCAATTAGATGAGAATATGGGTGGCTTCCAATGCATACCTGAGTTATTCAGAAATTATGATACTTGGAAATTAACGCAGCCTGAAGATCGGAATCGATTCCTTCCGGACACATCGGATTTCACACCTACTAAAGTCACACTAGAGGCTGGCGATTTGTTAATTTTTAACAGTCTTCAGCCCCATGGCATACGAGCAAATAATAGTAATCAAGTTCGTTGTGCGCAATATATTTCGATGATGCCGGCAGAAGAAGAAAATACCTCGTTGCGAGAATGGAGGGTTAATTCTTGGCGCGATCGCATCGCTCCTGAGGGCTACGCTTTCCCAGGTGATCCGCGCAAATGGGAACAAACAAAATATGAGACAGCGGAACTAAATGAATTAGGTAAAAAAATACTAGGTTTAGATCGCTGGTAAATTAAAAAGCTCGAATTTATTCGAGCTTTTTCTTTATCAGGTAAATTCCTAAATTGGGATATGAAAAAACTGCTCCTACTTTTCGTCCTTTTCAGTTTAAGCGCCACCGCTCAAACAGCTGATAAATTCAAAAACATGAAAGCCCATACCGGGTATTTCAACTTTTATTACGATGAGTCAAATGACAAAATCTATTTAGAGGTCAAAAAGCTAAATGAGGAATTCATGTATGTGTATTCCTTAGCCCAGGGAGTTGGGAATAACGATTTAGGGCTAGACCGGGGTCAATTAGGTAATGAGCAAGTAGTCTATTTCGAAAAACAAGGCAATAAAATTTTCCTAGTTCAACCGAATACCCAATACCGAGCGAACACGAGCAATCCTTTGGAAAAATTATCGGTTCAGCAAGCCTTTGCAAAATCTGTATTGTATGGGTTCAAAATTGAAAGCGTTACCGATGGCACCTATATTATCGACATCACCGATTTCCTGATGCAAGATGCTCATGGTGTTTTAAAGCGTTTAACTCAGGCAAAACAGGGCTCGTATAGCTTAGATAAGTCCAAAAGCTCACTGGCACTAGATCGCACTAAATCCTTCCCCAAAAACACCGAATTCGAGGCCCGCTTGACTTTTGCAGGCAATGGCACCGGGGCAGAAATCCGTTCTGTGGCACCTAACGCGGATTTTGTGAGCGTGGTAGAACATCATTCTTTCATCGAATTACCTGACAACAAATACCAACCTCGGGTTTTTGACCCCCGTTCAGGAGCGAATGCAATCTCCTTTCAAGATTATTCTTCCCCGGTGAATGAAGTCGTTTTGAAGCAATGGATTACTCGCCATCGTTTGGAGAAAAAAGATCCTAAAGCGGCGGTAAGTGAGGCCGTAAAACCCATCATTTATTACCTAGATAATGGTACGCCGGAACCGGTTCGCTCTGCCTTGATGGAGGGTGGTCGCTGGTGGAATCAGGCCTTCGAGTCGATCGGATACAAGGATGCTTTTCAGATTAAATTATTGCCAGAAGACGCTGATCCGATGGATGTTCGGTACCACGTGATTCAGTGGATACACCGTTCTACACGGGGCTGGAGCTATGGTTCGAGCATCACAGATCCTCGCACCGGAGAAATTATGAAGGGGCATGTAAGTTTAGGAAGTTTACGGATTCGCCAAGATTTCATGATTGCGCAGGCGTTAATGAATGCCCCATTTGCGGTTGATGGCTCAGCGAACGGACCTATGATGGAGATGTCTTTGGCACGCATTAGACAACTCTCAGCGCACGAAATAGGCCATACACTTGGTTTCGCCCACAATTATGCAGCAAGTGCGCGAGAAAATACCAGTGTAATGGATTATCCGCATCCACAAATTGACTTCAAAGGTGATCAGATGGATTTCAGCCATGCCTACGACACGAAAATAGGCGACTGGGATAAGGTGTCTGTGGATTATGCCTATGGCGATCACAAAACAACAGCAGATTTAAATCAGGTTATTGATAATGCCTATGCCAAAGGCCTTCGCTTCATCACTGACTCTGATGCACGTAACCCGGGTGGGGCGCATATCTATGCACACCTTTGGGACAATGGAAAAACAATCGTCGATGAACTAGACCACATTTTAGCGGTACGCCAAAAAGCCATCGCTAACTTCTCGGTGAAAAACATTCGTCCAAACGAGACCTATTCACACTTAGAAGATGTCTTCGTACCCCTTTATTTCTTGCACCGGTATCAAACCGAAGCAACTACTAAGATTATCGGAGGTTATGAATACAACTATGCCGTTAGAGGTGGCAAAGAGCTCGTTTTAGAAAATGCTTCGGTGGCCTTGCAACTAAAGGCCTTGAAATCTGTGGCTGCTACGTTAGATGCGCGCAACCTTGCTATTCCGAAAGACAAACTGGCACTCTTCCCTCCTCGCGCCTTCAACAATGATCGGACAAGGGAATCGTTTAAGGGAAAAACAGGGATAACCTTCGATCCTTTTGGGGCAGTTGAATCCGCCGCTGATTTCACCTTAGATTTCTTATTGCATCCTGATCGCCTATCTCGATTAGCGGGAAATAAAGCGGTGAACGCGCAACAATTAGGTTTATCTGAGACCTTGAATACCTTGTTGCAGGCCACACTTTATACTTCACACTCAGATCCTTATTTACAAGCGACTCAAGAGACGATTAATTTCAAGGTGGTTTCTTCCCTCTTGAATGTGTTGAATGCGCCTTCGATATCGCCTTTAGCAGCGGCTGACATTTCCACCTCCGTGAAAGGAATTAGAGATGTTTACAGCAAGAAAACTGGTTCCTTTGCGAGCTACCTAGTACAAACCATTGATCAATTTAAGGCTAATCCTGCGGATTGGAAGCCGATGCAAACGCCGGTGATTCCGGATGGGGCGCCTATCGGGATGGATTGTTTTGAGTAAACTTGTTCCCATTTACGCAAATGGGAACAAATCAGTTTATCCCTTTGCCTACTAGTTACTGCCGAGGAATTATTTTTGAGAAAAAACCAAAAAAACTCATGAAAAAACTCCTCTATTTAGTATTCGCTTTAAGCACATTGACGGTAAATGCACAAAATGCTCAACCAGCCACGCTTTTCGGCGCTGAAGCATACGATATTCCATCTAAAATCATGAAAAGCAATATCCGCGTTTCGGTTTCCGTGCCGATGGGATATGATGCAAAAGCAGCTATAAAATACCCCGTATTATACGTGCTGGACGCTTTCTATTCGTTCCCTTTAATGCACGAAATGCATAAAATAATGTCGGGGGAAATCGAGCCGGTCATAATCGTGGGAATAGGTGATGATCGCATGAGTTTACCTGAATGGATAATTTCTCGTTACCCTGTGTTGAATTTTGATAATGTAGCTTATGAAGACTCATTCCATGTGGCGAATTTGCTTCGAGGAGCTCCTGTAAAGCTGCACTCTGGAGATGGCGCACAATACTATGATGCAATTAAAAAGGAAGTTATTCCGTTCATTGAGGCAAATTACAAGACATCGAATGACCGTGGTTTGACAGGCCATTCCTTGAGTTCTTTATTTGCAAGTCACGTTATGTTCAAGGATCCAGGTTATTTCTCCAAAATAGGGATCAACAGTGCTCCCCTATTTGTTAACGATGATGAAACTATGCGTTTAGAGAAAGCCTTCTTTGATTCGAAGAAAACATTGTCTGGTAAGGTATTCATTTCTGCATCATCGCTAGAAGGCAAAAACCTTTTTGAAAAAAGAGCATTGAACTTAGCAAATGCACTGAAGAGCCGAAACTATCCTGGACTCAATGTAAAACACCATGTTTTCCAAGACGAAAGCCACGTATCTGAAATAGGCGCTTTAACAGGTAAAATCCTCTATTACTTCTATGGTCTACCCGTCGATCGATCACTAGGAAAAGGTCATAAAGCTGATAAATAACAAAGAAGGCCCACCTGCAATGGGCCTTCTTTATTTAATAAAATTTAGCTTGCTTCTCTATCTTCCGGAAAGGTGTTTTTAAGAAATCAAGTACGGTAGAATTGAATATATTTTTATAAAAAACAGGGGTAGAATGGCCGGAATTTGGCAAAATCCATAAATATGAGCGCTTGATGGCAGAGGCAATTTCTAGGGTATGATGCGGTAAAATCACATCATGATCGCCTCCAATTACCAAAGTAGGACACTCAATTTTTCCTAAATCAGCGTGTGTAATGTGCGGTTGCTCCACTAACAAGCGAGTTAATTTTAACATCCGATTACGCTCCACAGAAACCGGCGCTTTTTGTAAACTATCTATCGTTTTATTGACAAACTCAACGATCCATGGATCGGTACTTTTAATCGGATCAGGGATCAAATTAGCACCAGTGACAGCTAATTTTCGTACTTTTTTCGGATGACGACTCGCTAATAAAAGTCCATTAATTCCGCCATCACTCCAGCCTACGACGTTGACAGAATCTAATTTCAAATGATCAAGAAGTGCCGCAAAATCATCAGCCATCTGTTCATAACTCAAAGAATCCTGTGTATCAATGGATTTTCCATGTGATCGATTATCCGCTATAATTACCTGATAGTGCTTAGAAAAAAAAGGAATCTGATAACTGAAATCCCTTATTGAACCTGTATTTCCATGAATAAAAAGCAGAGGAGCCCCCATTCCATAGGTCTCGTAATAGAGGTTGATTCCACGAATAGCCGCGTAATGACCGGCTTTCGGGTTGTTTCCGTAAGGTATTTTTTGTTGGCCAAAAGCGGAGATGCTTATGACTAGTAATAAGAACAAGTGTTTCATGTTACAAATAAGCAAATATTCATAGGCAATTCAGTTAAGTACGAAATTAAATCTGTCCCCTTCTGCGAAAAGGGGAACATTCCATCATAAAAAAGTCAAGAAAAAACATTTAAAAGTTCAAATTGTTATCTTTAAGAAAAAAGCAATTTATATGACAAAAGTGTGTGTAATCGGTGCCGGACCATCTGGAATCACAGCCTTAAAAAACCTGTTGGACCAAGGACTTGACGTAGTTTGCTACGAATACAACAATCAAGTAGGCGGAAACTGGGTCTATAATGAGAAGACAGGCCACTCCAGTGTGTTCGAGACTACGCACATTATTAGTTCCAAAACCCTATCGCAATACGAGGACTTTACCTTCGACGATTTCGAAAAAGGGATGCCGGATTATCCTTCACACGATCAATTAAGACGTTATTTCCAAGGTTATGCTGCTCATTTTAAGCTCTATGAGCACATTCAATTCGAAACTTTAGTTAAATCCTGTGAGTTAGATCAAGACCAGAATTGGGTCATCGTTTCTGAGCAGAATGGCGTCGAAAAAACAGAACTATTTACCCATTTAGTCGTTTGCAATGGCCACCATTGGTTGCCTAGAATGCCACACTATCCGGGTCAATTTACCGGTCGTTTGATGCACTCGCATGAGTTCAAGAAAGCAGAGCCGTTTAGAGACCAACGCATCCTGGTCATAGGAGGCGGAAATTCAGCTTGCGATGTGGCTGTGGAAACAAGTCGTGTGAGCAATAAGACAAGTATTAGCTGGAGAAGAGGGTATCGGATAGTGCCTAAGTTTTTGTTTGGCAAACCCAGTGATGTGGTAGCATCCAGATTAACGTTTTTGCCTACGAAATTGAAATTTTTCTTCTCGGAATTATCCGTGAAGATATTTTCCGGGTCTAATAAAAACTACGGTCTTCAAGAACCAGAACATGCGATTACTGGAACCCATCCCACCATTAATGAAGAATTATTGTATAAAGTACGACATGGTAAAGTTTTCCCAAAGGTGGACATTGATCACTTTGAGGGCAAAAATGTCCACTTTAAAGATGGCTCTGTGGAAGAATTTGACACCATTATCGCGTGCACGGGTTATATTTTAGAACATCCATTTTTCCGCAAAGACTTCTTGAATTACAGCGAAGGCGATGTTCCATTATATCTTAAAATGCTGCATGAAAAATACGAAAACTTGTTTTTTATAGGCATGTTCCAACCATTAGGTTGCATCTGGCCGGGCGCTGAATTACAGAGTAAAATAGCGGCGAGAGCGATTAAAGGACTTTGGCAAAGACCAAAAAACATCGCTGAATTATGCCAAAGAGAGGTCACCCATCCTCACCTGAATCAAATCAAAACACCAAGACACACGATTACGGTAGATTTCCATTTATTCATCAAACAATTGAAGAAACACCTGCCAGCAAACTATGTCAGCAAATCTCCCGCCTAATGAAAGACACCCTAGTGTTCGTTCATGGCATGTGCCACGGTAGCTGGTGCTGGGAGGAGCAATTTATCCCCTATTTCGAGAAACTGGGTTATCATTGTATTGCGTTCAATCTTCCAGGACACGAGATGCAAGGACGCACAAGGCGCATTTCTTACTCACTTAACGATTATGTGCAGGTACTCCACCGTGAGGTCGCAAAACTTTCCACTCCACCCATTATCATCGGACATTCCATGGGTGGGATGATTGTGCAACATTTTCTAAAAACAGGATCCTGCAAAAAAGCGGTTCTCATGTCCTCCGTTCCTCCATCAGGGGTGCTGATGGCAAGTATTCGCGTGTTGACAAAGTATCCAGGTGCTATCCCTTTCTTATTCCAAATGAATCTTTTGGGCGTTTTCAATAAGTACCCTCAATTGATGTTTAATGAAATGGAACTTTGTGCAAAGTATGCACCTAGGATGTGCTCAGAATCGTTTATAGCTTACCTCGGATTAATGCTTCCCATATCGCACAAATCCTCCGCTCCCATGTTAGTAGTGGGTGGGTCAGAAGATAACCTCATCACCGTTCAAGAATTTTCACAAACGGCAAAACACTATGGCGCGGAGCTAGCCATCATCGAAGGTGGCTCACACGATTTGATGTTAGATGCTGATGCTGAAAAGACAGCCAAAGTAATTCAAGAGTGGATTTAATCTGCTTTTAACATCGGAAACAATCTTCTTATGTCGGCTTCAGTAGGCTGCGTACCATATTCGCAAATTTCAAAGGCCTCCGCGTAGAGAGCTTTCGAAGCGCGAGCTGATCCATACCACTTTTCCAACGTCTTTTGAACGTCGGCATTGGGTTTAGTAACTCGTTTTTGTAAAAGATATGCCTTGTATTTCGCTGGATCTTTGGGAACCTCCTCTTCATAATTACCTATCCAAGGAAGCCACTCATAGAATTGTGATTGATGCGCATCAAGCCCAGCTATTTTCTTTTCAATAACGGGCGTTATATCCACAGCTATATCAGGCTGAAATGGATTAGGCTTTTTGAAATTATCTTGAAAATACAAGAAAACTGGATTTTTTCGTAGAGGTTCTGTATCTGGAGCGACATTGGGAACGCCCACCATGAAGGCAGCATCCTGTACCAAAACACCCGTATAACGGTGATCAGGATGGTAATCATTCGACCGTGGAGCAATCACCACATCGGCCTTCCATTCCCTAATTTTGCGAATGATTTGTAATCTTATTTCCAAAGTAGGTAACAATTCCCCATCGTGATTATCTAATACATCATAGGAAACTCCTAGTCGTTTAGCCACTTCCTTGGTCTCCGCTATTCGGCGTTTAGCTAACATCCCTCCGCCCTGTGACTGATGACCTGCATCCCCATTCGTGACAGACAAAAACTTCACTTGGTGACCCATTTCAACAAAAAGAGCGGCAGTTCCGCCCCCTTTTATATCACAATCATCTGGATGAGCCCCAATAAATATGATACGCAATGGCTTTGTTTGTGCCTGCGAGCCAAGGCTAAAAAATACGCATAATGCAACGAGTAAGTTTTTCATTATCAATAGGTTTAGTGCTCAATGTTAGGCATAAATGTCTAAAATTCAAAAATGAAAAAGCAGGATAAAAATGCACATTCTCAACAATTTTCCCGACCTTGCCTTCCTAAACCCCAAAAAGATGGCCAAAGGCATGAATTCCCAAAAGGCGGCAAAGAAAGAACCCGCTAAATCTCCAAAGGAGAAAAAAGAAGAAAAGAGAGAGAAAAAGAAAGCAGGCTATCAATAGATAGGCTGCTTTTTTGTTTTTAGATCAACCGTTAAATAAATTTTATATAAAAATTTGTCTAGCCTTATTTAACTTCATTTTAGTAAAATTCTATACAACATGAAAAAAATACTATTTTTTATCTTTTTGGGATTAAGTATACATACCGCCCATTCCCAAACGGTACAAAATTTTAAAGTCAAGAACGCATCAAACGCAAAAGATAGAACTATGATGCTTGACATTCTAAGAGCAGACTTATATCAAAATGTAAAGCAAGAGCTTGTATTCGTCGTAAATCATTTTAAAGTGTCCGGAAATTATGCATGGTTTGAAGGAGAAGCACAGAGAAAAGATGGAAGACAAATAAGATTTCCGGTAGAAGGGGAACACGATTGTTGTATGGTAACCTGCCTTTTCAAAAAAAGTAATAATAAATGGTACATCGTAGAAAGTGGCGCTTTTGGCACAGATGTGTGGTATGGTGCTATCGCAAATAGCTATCCGCAGGCACCCAAAAGTATATTTACACCGATTGCTAGAGGAACTTACTAAATCAATTACCTATGAAAAAGAATACAATTATTTTAACCCTCCTTTGTAGCGCACTTTTCCTTTCTTGTGCCACAAAACAAGAGAAATTAGAGGGAATATGGTTATTCACCAATGTGGATGGGAATGATGTAACCGATAAAAATATTAAATTAAATTTAGGCAAAGATGGCGTAGCCGTTATTGCCAGCAAAGGAGTTGTGGGCACTTGGCTCCTAACACCTGATGAAACCACGATTGAATTAAGAGAATCGCGCAGAAAAAGGGCAGAAGAACTAAAAATAGTTTCTCTTTCTAGTGATGAACTTATTGTCGTAGTAAAAGATGATACAACGAAGCTAAAAAAGGTTAAAGAATAATTCTTTAACCTTTTTTAGACGCATTATTAGTCTTTTTAAGCGTATCTAATTGATTTACGCTCATCATTTGTTGCATGGTGCGTTGCATATTGTCTGCAGAGCCATCTAAGAATATCACATTACCATTTGATTGTTCTCCAAACTGCTTGATAGCTTCGGTCCACATAGAAAACAAGATAACGGACGTGTCAAGATTAGCTTGCTGCATCTCTCTAGCCGCGTCCGACATACCTTTTGCCACTTCTTGTCTGAACAAAGCAACCCCTTGACCCCTTAGTTTAGCTGCTTCTTTCTCTGCATTAGCTGAAATTTTAATCGCATTTCCTTCGGCTTCCGCCGCCTTTGTTTTGGTAATCAATAAGGCTTGACCTTCATTTTCTGCAGCGGCCTTTAAGTTATTGGATGCTACCACTTGACTCATTGATTTTAAAATTACTTCATCGAATGTGATATCATTTAATTGCAAATCCTGCAAATGGTAGCCCCACTCTTCCATCACTTGATCGATTTGGTCCTTTACATAAGAAACAATCTCTTTGCGTAAACTAAGGATTTCGCTTTGTTTTTTCGTCGCTACAAAAGAGCGAATGGAACCTTCCACCGTTCTAACAATTGTTTGCATTAAACTTTGGGCATCTATGAATTTATATGCCACATTGATAATCGTCTTCTCCTCTTGGTTAATCACCGAATAAAGTAACATCGACTTAAAATAGACATTCGCTTGATCAATGGTAATGGCTTGAAACTCTAATTCAATAGACCTATTCTGAATCGAGATAGTCTTATAAACACTCTCAATTAGTGGTATTTTAAAATTCAAACCAGGGTATAAAATACGACTGTATTTGCCAAACATAGAAATCACGGCAATATTACCTTGTTGAACGGTAACCACGCCAAAGAAAAAAATAACAAGGGCTAAAACCCCGATAATTACTAAAATATCCATGATGTTGAAGATTTAATTGTCCAGAGCAATATTAACAAATTAATGATAAACCGAGTCTACCGTTAAATAACTATTAAACAATGGTCTAGGAAAAAATAGAAATCAACCCTAAATTGACTATCAATTAATTCAATTCTAATTGCCTAAAGTACTTATAATCAGCGTATCCAGTACAAGTAAGCAATTAAATGAAAAAATACATCCTCTTACTTTTAGTAGTACTTCAATCTTCTTTTTTGTACTCTCAAAAACAAAAAAGAATTGACTATAAACTGATTGACAAAGTTTATAGCTACCTATTGAAAAAAAAGGTACAACATCCAAAAATAGTATTGCACCAAGCGATTTTAGAAACAGGGTGGCTAAGAGGAAAGTATTTGATGTCGAGAAACAACTTGTTTGGCTTTCGAAAAAAGAAATACATGCGATTTAAAAACTGGATGGAGTCTGTCGATTATTATAAAAGATGGCAAGTAAAATATTATAAAAATCCCAAAGAGAACTATTATGATTTTCTAGTAAGAATCAAATTTGCCGGCGCTAAACAATATAAATCGCACTTATTAAAAATTAAATACAAGCCATTTTCAAAAACAATAAAGGCTACAAAACACTAGATTTACCCCGATAAAATGAAAGCATTTTTCTTCCTTCTTCTTGTTCTTCCAATTAGCCTTATAGCACAAGATTGGAAGGTTATTTCGGTAGGGGACAATTCCAATTATTACATCAGAAAACATTCTGAAAATCCAGGAGATACGAAAGTTTGGATCAAAGAAGAAGGACCTAAAGTAGAATATACCAATTCCGGCGGAAAGAAAATGTTAATTAGGGGCAAGCACATCGTCTTATGGGATATCAATTGCAGTGATAAACAAATAGCGTTACTTAGTAGTACCATCTACAATAGTGCCGGAACTGTATTAAACAATACTGTTATCCCGTCCTACTCCATAGAATTTCAAGATGTGATTCCTGAGTCGAAAGGTGAATTATGGCTCAATGAGGCTTGCAATCTTTTTAATCCTGAAGAGATCATTTCGGAGGAAGTTGAAGAGGATGAGTTTATTGAAGCAGATTCAATAGCTGTTGAGGAACTAGTTGAATATGTAGAACCGGAATATGAAGAACAAACAATAATCGAAGAAGATCCCCAAACAGAGGTAGAAATTGTAGAACCTATCCTAAATGAATCTGAAGAGGAGGAAGAGGAGGAGGAATTAGTAGTTATAGAGGCTAAGGATGAAATCTATACAACTGTTCAACAACAAGCTGAATTCCCTGGTGGAATAAAAGCATGGAGTCGATTTCTAAGCGCTATGATTAGATATCCCGCTGCAGCGAAGCGAGCGAATAGAGGTGGAACCGTTTTAGTTTCCTTCGTTATCAACACGAATGGAACAATTCAAGATATTCAATTGAAAAAAAGAATTGGTTTTGGGTGTGATGAGGAAGCCATTCGAGTGATTAAAGCGATGCCTCGATGGAACCCAGCTAAACAAGATGGCAAAGCGGTAAGATCAAGATTTACTCAACCTATCACCTTTGCCATTACAAAATAGAGCTATTAAAAATTGGCGTATTTCCCGGTTATGCATAATTGGGACGAAACTAGTGCGATGCAGGCATTCTTTTCTTTTTAGCTGTTTTCAAGTACTTTTGAGGTAGATGAGCTCAAAAGACCCCAAGGTATTTTTCATTACCCCTCCTTTTACCCAATTAAATACGCCCTACCCTGCGACGGCCTATTTGAAGGGGTTTATGAATACCAAAGGTTTGGCCTCTTATCAGGCTGATTTAGGCCTAGAAGTAATTCTGCAACTTTTTTCCGCAAACGGACTTAAGCAGTTATTTGCACACATCGAAGGTGCTGGTAAAAAATTGAATGAGAATAGCCAACGAATGCTTCGACTAAAGCAGTCCTATATTCGCACCATCGACCCGGTTATTTCCTTTCTACACGATAAAAATCCCACCCTCGCACATGTCATTGGCGAACAAAACTACCTGCCTGAAGGGTCGCGCTTTCAGCAAGTAACAGATTTAGAATGGGCCTTTGGGAGCATGGGGGTGCGTGATAAAGCGAGGCATTTAGCCACACTATATTTAGAAGATATTTCTGATTTAATTATTGATGCAGTGGATCCGCATTTTGGATTTAGCCGCTATGCGGAGAGGCTCGGTCGCTCAGCGTCCACTTTTCATGAATTACACGATGCGCTGAACGCGCCTCTTACCTATACTGATGACTTACTAGTAGCCATTTTAGCTGAAAAAATAAAAGCAGAACAGCCCGATTTAGTTGCCATCACTGCTCCTTTCCCCGGTAATTTATATAGTGCTTTACGGTGTGGACAGTGGATCAAGAAACACCATCCACAGATCAAAGTCGCCTTTGGTGGAGGATATGCAAATACTGAATTACGTTCCTTGCAAGAGCCTCGTGTTTTTGAGTTTGTCGACTTTATTACACTTGATGATGGAGAAACACCATTGATGAATCTTTTGGATCATCTAAAAGGTTCACGCGAATTAAAAGATTTAAAGCGTACTTTTTGTTGCATCGATGGCAAGGTCACTTACCTCAATGGATCAAAAGATTCTGATGTGAAGCAGAAAGACGTGGGTACACCGGATTATTCGGATCTTAAATTAGATCAATATCTATCAGTCATTGAAATTGCGAACCCCATGCACCGACTGTGGAGTGATGGCCGCTGGAACAAATTGACACTAGCACATGGCTGCTATTGGGGCAAATGTACATTCTGCGATATTTCTTTGTCCTACATAAAAGACTACGAATTCACAACGGCTCCGATGTTAGTCGATCGCATGGAGGAGATGATCAAGCAAACGGGGAATAATGGATTTCATTTTGTGGATGAAGCGGCACCGCCGGCCTTGATGCGCGATGTAGCATTAGAAATTATTCGTCGTGGTTTGACAGTAGTTTGGTGGACGAATATTCGTTTTGAGAAGAGTTTTACCAAAGACCTATGTCAACTACTCGTTCGCTCCGGCTGCATCGCCGTTTCGGGTGGTTTAGAAGTGGCTTCCGATCGACTTTTAGAATTAATTGATAAAGGAGTTACCGTATCACAAGTTGCCCAAGTAGCTGATCATTTTACGCAAGCGGGCATTTTAGTCCATGCTTATTTGATGTATGGATTCCCCACACAAACCGCACAAGAAACAGTGGATTCGCTTGAAGTGGTAAGACAGCTAGTAGAAAACGGAGTGGTGCATTCGGGATTTTGGCATCAATTTGCTCTTACAGCACATAGTCCTGTAGGCATAAATCCAGACGCCTATCAAATAAAAATACTGAACCCTGAACCTGGCAGCTTCGCCAATAACGATTTAGAACATGTGGATCCCACCGGCACGGATCATGTTAAATTCAGTGAAGGATTAAAGAAATCCTTGTTCAATTATATGCATGGCATCGGACTGGATATGCCGCTGCAGGAATGGTTTGATTTCAAAATTCCTCGGACACAAATTCCGAAAAATTACATTGCCCGCATTCTAACCCAAAAAGAAGATATTTTCCCTAAGGCCACGTCCAAAATAGTTTGGCTAGGGCCTGAGCCTACCAAGGTAAAAAAAGCCATATTATTCAGTTTAGGCAGAGAAGAAGTCGAATTAGAGGTACCGGAAAAACTAGGAGTTTGGCTCATGAATGCATTGCCTTCACTTTCTCTAGGCACCGAAAAAACAGGAACTTTTGCTGAATTTCAAGCCGCATATGCTAAAGCTAGCCTAGGTAATTTCGACAACTTCTGGGAAGGAGAAATCGGAGAAGAATTACGGGAGATGGGGTTGTTGGTGGTGTAGGATCTTTTTAAAAACAAAAAAGCTTCAAATTTCTTTGAAGCTTTTTTCTTAGTTGGCGGTCCGGACGGTGGAAATGAAACAAATCTGACTGAACTCAATTCAGACAAAAACGTCAAAATATAATAGTATAGGTATTATATTGGTTAATCTAATTGAATCGAAATTGTATCAAATCTGGTCGTGCTGCTTCGGTTTTAGCACCACCCATTACTTGTTGTTTAATTTAATCTATTCTTCTTATCTACATAAATCTTTGTGTAATTTAAAACAAGTTGTTGAACATAGAACTTCTGTGATTTTATTTGATTAAAATTTATTTTATAATCAATGGGAACATTTGGGGCATTTTTTGTTTTTAGCCATTTCATATATTACACGCTGGAAAGAACCGTGAACATCGCATTTCCACCATACTTTTTTGTTACTTCCAATCATTGATTTTTGGGGATCAAATGTTTTATTTAAATGATAATCCCAAAGGTCTAATAAGTCCTTCCTGAGAAAAGCAATGCTCTTACATTCTATACATTTCCCAATTCCATTTGATATACTTTTTATTGATGCCATCCTCAAATGACCATTCTTGCATTTCCAATGTACTTTGCTGTGACTATTAGGAGAAAATTCATCTGGACTTTTAATGTTCAAATCATAGTCCCATTCACTCAATAAATGTGGATGAGTAATTGAGAAATTAATTCCTGATTTCTTCAACAATGATTTTCGAAGAATCTCGCCTCTATTAGTTTGATGGCATTTGGGGCAATTACTTCCTCTATTTCGAAGTCCGATAGACATTATAAATTTGTGACCATATTTGCATTCCCAATTCACCTTTAACCCTGATTTAGATGAAACTTGAAATGGATTAATCTTATTGTTTTCATAATCCCATTCTATTAAAAAATCAGGATTTTCCAACCCCAGAGATGTATTTGATTTTTTTAGGAGGGCATTTCTTAAGATAGTTCCAGAATTTTCTTTGTAACAAATTGGGCAACCTGAATTGCGAATATTTCTGTTTTTTATCGACGCCTCCCAAGATGGGTGACCATTTTTACATCTCCACCAAACTTTTTTTTCCGAATTGGGACTAAACATTTCAGCAGTTAATGGGAAGTTTTTATCTGAATCCCATTCAACTGAAAGCATAGGGTTGTGATAAGCTAAAGTTTCATTTTCAGTAGGAGCAGGAAGTAATGAAAGGATTTTTTTATACTCAGCTAAACCTATTTGTGACTTATTTGAAATGTATTCTGTTATCTCAAATTGGGGATGATATTTCTTTATTAAGAATAAAAGATTTACGACTAAATCTATCTCATTTGACTTTTTGTCATATGTAACAACATCATCTTTAATAATTGGAAGCCTAGAATCCCTTAACCTTAAAAGAGTATAACCATTTTCAATAAAAATTTTACGCTTTAAATTATCCCTTTCTAATTTATCATCATGCCAATATGCGCCATCTATTTCAATTCCAGTTTTTAAATCTTCAATTATTACATCACACTCAAATCCTGCAATCTTTCCCCTCCAAATTACATTTTTAAATAGTTTTTGTAATTCACACAAAACGAATACTTCTAGTTTGGATGTTGATGACTTGCAATAGGGGCATCCACTCTTGTTTTGTGTTCTATTATAAATTGTTGCTTCCCAATTATGATTGAATTTGCATTTCCAAAATACCTTATAATTACTATTGGGAGTTAATTCTTCTGGTGTAAACTTATTTTTAGTATAGTCCCATTCTTGTAAAAATTCTGGATGTTTTACTGCAAGACTTATACCAGCCTTACTCAACTTAGCTTTTCTAATCAAATGTGGCAAGTTGTTTTTGGAACATATGGGACATCCATCTCCTCTAGTTCTTGCTTTAGGTGAGGTCATCCATTCGTGACCTTTATTGCACTTAAACCAAATTTTTAAATTGCTTTTAGAAGTCACTTCATAGGGACTAAATTTATTTCTATCTAGATTCCACTCAATTACAATTTCAGGATTTTCATCTGCAAAAGATGTACCGTTTAGAGCATTTGATTTGATTCTTACCTCTGAAAAGGAGACTTTATTACATTCTTTACATCCATTGCTTCTAACCCTACTAAATACGGATGTACTGTATTTATGCCCATTGATACACTTCCAGTGAACGAATAATCTAGACGTTCTGTATACTAAATTAATATCGACCCCTTTGTTATTTTCATAATCCCAATCCGAAGCAATATTTGGAAAATTTATTAAGTATGATGGATTGCCCATTGGATAAATTTAAAGATTAAGGTGTTAAAAATGAGTCTTTGGGGAATATTTCGAGTATGCAATCACAATTTATCGCACTCTAAAAAAGTAATTTATCTTCGACACAGTTTATGGTATAAAATTTTTAAATTCATTTTTTAAACATTAAGTAGATGAATTCGACTAGTGAGAAAATGATCAATTTTATTAACAAAGCTAATCTTGTTCATAAAAATAAATATAGTTATGAAAATGTAATTTATGTTAATGCAAAATCAAAAGTGATTGTTTCATGTCCAATTCATAAGAATTTTGAAATAACGCCAGACAATCATTTGAGAAAAAGGGGGTGTCCCAAATGTAGTGGTAAAAATATGAGTACAAATGATTTTGTTATGCAATCTCAAAAAGTACATCAGTGTTATTATGACTACTCAGAATCATTCTTTGTTAACAAATCTAAGCACGTTAAAATACTATGTCCTGTTCATGGAGGGTTCATTCAATTGCCAAGTGTTCATTTAAATGGTAGCGGGTGTCCTAAATGTGTAGGTAGAGGTAAATCTTTTGACGAAATAATTCAAGAGGCTAATAAAGTTCACAATTCAAAATATCAATATCTCGATTTTTCAAATAAAAAAGATTCTAAAAATAAAACGAGAAGCATCTTAACAATATATTGTGCACAACATAATTATACTTGGGACGCAACTACAGACAATCATATTAAAAAGGGGACGGGTTGTACAATGTGTGGGGACGAATCTTCTAGACTTAAACAACAAAGTGATTTTGTTGAAATAATAAAAAAAATAAATCTAATTCATCCGGAATATTCAATAGATTCAGATCAAAAATATGTTAACCAACATACTAATATTAAGTATAAATGCTCTTATCATGGAATACAAAGGG
>JACCDS011473585.1_pt1 | contig 33044 bp, 27 predicted proteins | sample 7446441 | NCBI WGS metagenome assembly JACCDS01 (sample SAMN15323445, study PRJNA562643) | freshwater metagenome | isolation source: river surface water | place: USA:Blue River Watershed | collected 2017-08-17
ATTCGAACCCACGACCCCTTGGTTCGTAGCCAAGTACTCTATCCAACTGAGCTACAGCCGCGCAAGACCGCTATTGTAGCACAGGTTTTCGGATCTTCCGAAATCAGTGCATCGATGATGCTGGTAGCGGGCGATGGGCCACTGACCAACTTTCTATTCACGCTCAATCATGCATGGTGGCGCTAGAGAGTGAATGAGAGGCAAATTTTACAGCTCAGCACCCTGATCATGGCCGTCTGGTTCTCAAAGACAGGCTAGCAGGGCCTCGCCGAGACCCACGCCAAGCTAACAAAACTCAAGTTGAGTCTGATGCATGCTGTATTTATATACAGCATGCATTGCCTATGCGTGTCTCACGGCGCAATGCCCTCGGGGCTCGCATCGGTTTAGTCATAGCATCGATGTAAGCCGTCCTTACCAAATCTGAAGCGCCGCTCGCAAACAGTTATCTTTACAAGAAACCATTTGTATCGAACAATATGCGTAAATCACACCGTGCGGTACGCTTGCGCAGCCTCCGAAGCGGTATTGATCTGGGAGGATCTCTTGCGCGCAGGGCTAACCACTTCGCCCGGCATTCGCCGGACTACCTCTTCATTGTTTTCTGGCAAGCAACGGCAGTCGGTATTACTGCGCCGAATCGCTGCTTAGCGTTGGACATTACAGCATCGTGTTCCATACTGCTTATGGCGCATTCGACGGGGATAGCTGGGAACGGCTGTGCCAATTGGTTTTCAAGCGCAAGTTCACAGACGACGGTTACACCCACATTCCGGCAACTCCTGGCGACTATGGCCTGGAAGGTTTCACCAAGACCACCGGATGCGGGTACCAGTGCTACTGCCCTGACAAGGTCTACCCGCCCAAAGATCTCTACGAGAAGCAGCGGGACAAGATCACAACGGACCTGAAAAAGCTTCAGACCAACGAAGCTGACCTGACAAAGATTCTGGGCGTGACCAAGCTAAAGCGCTGGCATTTGGTGACGCCAACTATCGCTCACAACGACCTCATCAAGCACGCCCAAGCGAAGGAAGCTGAGGTTCGCAGGTGGAACCTGTCAATCCTGGAACCTGACTTCCAGGTGCTGGTGCATGACGCCGACCATTACGCAACTGAGATTCAGGAGATGCAGCTTGCCATTGGCCAGGCGCTCGATTTCGGTGGCTTGCCAATGGTCTTGCCGGAGCTGACCGACAGCTCAGAGACTTACGAGAAGAACGTCATGCGTAAGACACGGGCACGACTTGCGAATTCCCCGGCAGAGAGACTGGAGGGCAAAGTCGTTCGCCTTTACACGAAGACGCTGCGCGAGTTCCTCGATCATGGCCCTCATCTAAAGCGGATCAACGACACAGCGCCAACCGTTCATTCGCGGTTGGCGCGGCTCATCAACGGCTATGAAGCCGACATCGGCGAAACATGCGACACGTGGGTGGGGACGCCTCAGGATCTGACCGAAAAAATCCGGGATGGCCTGACGGAGCGAATCGTCAAGGAGCTATCACCCGCTATTGACCAGACTGGCGCGGCCCAGATCGCGCGTCTTATCGTCGCAAGGTGGATCGCCGTTTGCGAGGTCGACTATGACTGAAGCTTTTGTCATTGAGCCTCAACGTCTGCGCTTCGTCCGGCGGCCTTCTCCGGTGCTGGTTGAACACCGGCCACTCTACAAAATCACGCAACTGCTTCTGGTTCTCCAGGTGTCATCTCGCGGTGGAAAATCAACGCTGCCGCGTCTACATCTCTTCAACTGGGCGTTGAAGAATACTGACCGGATTCAGAAGCTGGTCGACGCTGCAGAGGCCAAGGTGCTGAATATAACGGCGTGGGGCTTTGACCCAGCTCTCGCTATCGCCATTCGGTTTGCCGTGGCCGAGAAATTGGTTGAGACCACCTCAACCGGATATCTAATAACAGAAAAAGGTCGGACTTTCATTAGCGAAGTGCTCAAGGATACCGACGCTTTCGCAGCCGAGCGCAAGCTGCTGGCGAAGATCGGTAAAGACATCACCGAAGGCATGGTCGAAAAAGTTGCGAAGGGATGGGAGTCTCAATGAAGATCAGGGCTGTAAAGCTAAGAATCGCCACCGCCCAGGGAGAGTTTGGGTTTAATTTTGAATTCAGCCGTGGCCTAACTGTTATCCGAGGCAGCAACTCAAGCGGCAAGAGCACGCTTTACAACACCCTCATCTACGGCCTGGGCATGGAAGAGCTCATCGGCGGTAAAGGCGAGAAGGTGCTGAACTACGCGGTCAAAGAGTATTTCGTGCAAGGTGATAGCCGCGTCACCGTGGAAACTTCCGAGGTACTTGTCGAGCTAGAGAGCTCCGCTGGACGCAGCGTGACGCTGCGCCGGGCAATCCGCGATTCCGTGCGTCAGTCCAAGCTTGTGGAGATTTTCGAAGGTTCCCATCTAACGGAGGGCATCGAACTTAGTACGCCGCGACCGACCTACCTCTTTGACCCTGGCAGCGCCCAGAAGCAGGAGGGGTATTTTCAGTTTCTCGAAGAGTTTATGGGCTACCAATTACCGCAAGTGCCAGCGGCGAACGGCGGCATGGCTAAGCTGTATTTGCAGACGATTTTCGCCGCGCTTGCTGTGGAGCAGAAGCGCGGGTGGACTGACTACATCGCCAACATCCCCTTTTTCGGGATTCGCGACGCACGCATCAGAGTCACAGAATTCCTGCTAGGCCTGGGAGTGTTCGAGCGGCAAGCTAAACGAGCGGCGCTCGATGCCGACTCCATGGCGATCGACTCCGACTGGCGCAAGGCCTACGACACTCTGCGGCAGGCAGCAACTGCAAACGGCATCGTCATTGAAGGCTTGTCTGCAACTCCAGTCTCGATGTTTGACCCTGCGACCATCATGCTCGTGAAGTCCGACGGCAAAACCAAGACCTCCCTACTTGACCACGTCAGCAACCTTCGTAATGAACACAATGCACTGGGCGCAAAGGCGGAGGCATACGGAAGGGCCTCCGGCGTAGAAGCGATACACGAACTCGAGGCTGCCTCGTCCGAACTACAACGGCTCAGCGTGTTGCATGAGCGTTCGACCACAAATCTGACGCTACAGAAGGCTGCACTGGATGAATTGCGCATCCTTATGATCGAAGCCAATGAAGACCTGGAGCGGAACAAGACGGCTCTGAAGCTGCGTAATCTTGGCGCTCAGATGGAGATCGAGGTCGCAACGGACCGTTGCCCAACCTGTCACCAAGCAGTTGACGATACGCTGTTGCTCGGCATCGTGACGGGTCCACAGATGGATCTGAACACCAACATCGACTATCTCGACAGCCAGCGGAAGATGCTGCAAAACCAGATCAACGGGGCTGTAGAGGAAATCCGTCAGTCTGAAATTACCGTTGCTGATGTTAGTGCCCGTTTGGCGGCAACTCATGACTACCGTAACTCGCTGCGAGGCGACTTGAGTACTGGCGTGGCGGAATCTCGCGCCATTGTCCGGCGACAGATTCAGATCGAATTAGAGTTATCGAATTTGCAAGCATTCAATACGCAGGCGACAGCCTTCATGGCTACCTTGAGAGAGATTGCCGATCGCGTAGCCGCGAACCAAGCCGACAGGAGAGCGCTGCCTAAAGAGGCCTATAACGAAACCGACACGTCGAGAATCTCTCTTTTCGAGAAGAACTTCAGAGGCAACGCCAGTTCGTTCGGATATGAGAGTGCGGAGATTGCCGACATCCGCATCAGCCTGGACACGCTAACACCAATCCTCTCAGAGCTAGAGCTGCGCGAGATTTTTCGTTCGAAAGTACAGACCAGCCTCACTGCGGACTCGAGCGCGAGCGACTTCGTCCGTCTGATCTGGAGCTACCTGCTGGCCCTGTACCAAACGTCTGCGACCAAAGGCTTCGAAGGACATCACCCTGGGCTCCTGCTGATGGATGAGCCTGGCCAGCATTCAATGCGCTCAGCCAGTCAGCGCGCACTGCTGCAGCTTCTGATCGCGCAGCGCGGCCTTCAGGCCATAGTTGCCGCATCGTTCGATGAAAACGAGTCGGTGTTCAAGGAAGCAACCGCAGGATTGGAATTCAAGCTAATCCAGTGGGAAGGTAAGGTCATTCAGCCTTTAGTCTCATGAATGGAACGAATCCTACCAACCACGCAGCCGCATGAATTGTTATTTTCAGAGCATCCTCTCGCCAACGACATTCAGCGCCCGCCGGAAGCTGAAGTCGATGCTGGCTCCCCCGATGCTTACAACGAATAAGCATAAGACAGGTAACTTGGATAAAGAAGTTCCAAAGTGCCAGCGTCAGCAGCTGCCATGGCGCTCTGAAGCCAATTGAAAAAACCCGCCCTACCCCGAGATTGTCGTCATTACAGATCGGAGTGAGCGGTTGTAGTCAGTCGCATCATAAACTCACTGCCTGATTGCTGCCTTTGGCATCGAGGAGGCAGCCCTTTCAGAGCTAAGCTTTGAGCCGACTTGCCCTCTCTAGCAAGTACAATTTTTTTTATGAATGGGCTTTTGAATCAGTTCTGAAGCCTGCATCCGCAGGCTGAACCCGCTGCTATTTTTGCCTGCAACAAACTTCATCCGACTGATTAGTAATACCTTGAAAAACAGCATACATACGGGCAATCCGGAACACATGCATGGTGGCCGCGAGTATTGAAGTTAGGGCGTACAAAAACAACCCGTATCCCAGTGCTCCACCCACGGCATTCATCCATGGCAATGCATCTCGAATAGGAGCAGCCCATGGCGCGTAGAACCACAAGCCCTTGGCCGCAATGGCCGCAAGTAATGCAAACGCTTGAATCAAGATGAAATGCACGAATGTTGCGCACAGTCCGACATAAGCATTTGGTTTGTCATCTGGATCTGGCTCAGCAAGCAAAGAACGGAATTTTTCATCGCCAAAACCAATAAAGATGGCAAATCCACCCAGAGTAAAGCCAAGAAGATTAGGCAGCACAGCAATGCTCTGCTCCCACCATCCAGCACACTGCCCGGCAACGTCACATCTAGGCGCCATCCAAAATTGCGCCGTCAATCCCAGCAGAACAGCTGCAACATGCAAGTAAGGCGAACAAAGCAGCGCCCACAGTCCACCATAGGCGGACCAGTAGCTATTGAACACTTCAAAAACACCCTTGTATTGCTTGATCATTCAGCTTCAATGTCGTTTGCGTTCACTGATTCTAGTCAGCACGTGAGCCGTCGTCTCGATCGCATCGTCAACGGTTTCGAAATAAAGTGCCGGCTTGTTGATTGTTGATTCCTTGATGCGTCTGCCAGCGTTGTCGTACCCTTCAGAAACCACAACGCCGTTGATGGCAGCAGCTTGCGCCTCAACAGACAAGTCAGCATCCGCAACGATGCCTCCCTCACCCTTTGACGTCATCACCTCGACCATTCGGTTGATGTTGCGCTTGCGCATCTTTTCCATAATGTACTGCTCCATACCATGGGCGTCATCGGGGTTTGGCCTTTTGAAAGTGATCGTCAGACGCGTCATGCGGTGAAGGCCCAGCACTTCATCTACCGCCGCCTTGTCTGGCACTACAGTCACTTCTACCGGTGGAAAGTTGTGCGCGTGCATGGTGGCATCAAAAAGCGTTTGCAACATGCTTTCGGCAATGCGTGGCCCGAGCGCCGCCTTGCGGTCCTTGCTGACATACCACAGCCGATGTTCGCGAGGCTTGAAGATGAACGGTATCATTTCCAGATTGGGCTGTAAATGCCTGGGAATGTCGATTCGATCTGATTCGTTTTCGCCTGCAGGTTTGCCCGTCTGCGTGTTGAACCATGGCGCATTCGGGTCGATGTTGGTGAAGCGATAAAACTCCCCATGTAACTCGTTTTTTTCAACAGCTTGACGCACGTGATACAGAGCACCAAGCATGTAACCATCTGCACGACCTCGCTTGAAAACACGTCGCATGCGATAGGTCTGCGCAATCAAATCAACATACGCTTGAGGATTGTGGGGGTCATGCATGGCAATATTAATTTGCCTAATTTCTATCTTCCTGCGCATCTTCGTAACCTATCGTACTTGCAGCGGTCAAGGGCCCGCTGTCGTTGCCCTTCAAATCTTCTCCATGGCTGAGATAGCCCCCCTGAATCCCCGGAACCGTCCTATCGCTTATCTTGGGAAATAGGAATAGGACTAAGCAAGTTCAGTCTCTCAGTTGATCGTTCCGGCGACCATGAACGACGCGCGTGTGCTGGCCACCGGGGTGGCGCCAACCATCAGTATGGCGTTCGCAAACGCCATACGACTACCAACCTTGATGACGCTAACATGTGCTTCTAACCAGTCACCGATCTTGGCGCTGCCGACGTAGTCGAGGCCAAGACTGGTGGTGGTCATTCGTAGCGGCGGATGTTGTGACATCGCAGTCACATATCCAAGTGAGATGTCAGCCAGTGTGGCGAGTAGCCCGCCGTGGGCTGTGCCCTGGACGTTAGCGTGCTTCTCGGAGATGCGCAGACCTACGATGAAACCTCGGTTGAGCGGCTTGTAGAAATATGGTCCAGTGGCTTCTAGAAACGGGCTGGTGCGAAACAGCGGTTCAAAGCCTGACGGACAATCGACACCGCTCATTTTCCATCTACCTTGGCGATGGTGGCCAGCGCAAATGCGACCAACTTACGCTCGCCCGCCCGCTCAACCAACACCTCGGCTTGCGCCACCACCGTGCGCGACGAGGCTTTGATGACCTTTCCAATGCCAATCACACGATCGCCGACGGCGGGAGCTAGAAAATTGATCTTGTATTCCGATGTAACCACATCACCCGCCATCGAACCCGCAGCCCAGGCGCATGCGCTGTCGGCCACGAAACCTATCACTGCACCGTGAACGAAGCCGTGGTGCTGGTTCACCCGTTCGGGGACAATCGGAACCGCAAGCTCGACGCAGCCGGGAGCGATCGAAATCACCTCAGTTTGCAACTGCGCTGCGAAGGGGGTCTTCGCTACGATTGATTGCAGAAAAGACTTCATTTCATCATTGGTCATCACGGTCTCCTTAGGGTTGTAGTGAAAGATAGGTGATCGAGGGACAGCAAGGTCAGCAACTGGCATAGATGCGATCACTATCGATCGGAGTTTCGATAAGCAGGCTAGGCAGCAACAGTCGTTTGGTCTTGCCACTCGTTGTTTTTGGCAGGTAGCCGGGCCGCACGAAGTAGATACGGTAGAGCATCACACCATGATGCTGCGATACCTTACGGCGCACCAGTCCGGCGACTTCGTGAAAATCAATCTTCCCGCGAAAGGTTCGCTCAATCTCTTGCACCGCATATATACGCTGCTCGCTACCATCAACATGGCCGAAAACCGCGCAATGCCCTGGACGAAAGCCTTCGTGAGACACGGCGATGCTGCGCTCGATGTCGTAGGGGTAGATGTTGCGCCCGCGAAGAATGATCAGTTCCTTCTTGCGGCCGGTGACGAAGAGCTGCCCGTCACGCACGAAGCCGAGGTCGCCCGTGGCAAGAAAAGAAGGACCACCAACATCGAGTGTCACGAAATGCGGCGCACCACCGGCAGGCAGATTCCAATAGCCGCTTGTGACATTCGGGCCACGCAAGCAGATCTCGCCTACACAGCCCTCGGAGCATTTCTGGCCGAGTTCATCGATCACAACCACGTCGATCTCGCGGTGCACCGTACCCACGCTGACGACTTCGCCTGAACCATCGGGGCATGCCAGCACGTCGGGCTCGTGGTGTGCCGGCCCGCCCGACACATACAACGTGGCCTCGGCTAATCCATAGCAGGGAAAATGTGCCGTAGCCGAAAATCCATGTGCCGCATAGCGCGTGCTGAAAGCGCGCAACACTTGAGCCGAAACCGGCTCGGCGCCGTTGAAAGCAACCTTCCAACAACTAAGGTCGAGCGGCGCGATGCGGGCTTCGTTGTAGCGGGTCACGCACAACTCGAACGCGAAGTTAGGCCCGCCGCTGGTGTGCGCTCGATAGCGGTGAATAAGTTCGAGCCAAAGAATCGGGTCGCGAAAAAATGCCGTCGGTGGCATAAGCACGGCACAGCCACCGATAAATAGAGGTTGCAGCACGTTTCCGATCAAACCCTGGTCATGGTACAGCGGCGCCCAGGCTACCACCGTGACCGGTCCGCGATGGTCGAAGGCCTCGCAGATCATCCGTTGGTTAGCGACGATGTTGGCGTGGCTAACCACAACACCCTTAGGTCGAGAGGTAGAGCCCGAGGTGTACTGCAGCACAGCGATATCGTCGGCCATAGAAGCAATGCTGTCATACGTAGGCCCCGCATCGGCGGCATCCGCAGCAAGCAATTCGTCAACGGTCACTACGGTGTCGGATGCGAGCGCGGCCAATTCAGGCTCGCTCGCCACCAATGCACGTAGCGACGCGGCAGCCAATATGCGTACGGGCGCACAGTCAGCGATCACTGAGGACAGCATCGATACTGAACGAAGCCGTGGCACCGGCAGCGGAACCACCACCAAGCGCGCCAGAAGGCAACCGAACAATCCGTAGAGAAACTCGCTCGAAGTCGGCAGCACCAGTAGCACACGTTCGCCAATCGCACAATGGCGCGAGAGCTGCCGCGCGACCGCCATGGAACGCAAATACAGTTCGCCGTAGCTCAGCGCTTCAGTCTCGGCACCGCGTTCGTCAAGCAGGCGGTAGGCGATTCGGTCAGGATCAGCCGACGCCCAATATCGAAGCACAGCAACGAGCGTGGTAGGTTCAGTCATGGGTCAGCTGAAGGTGACGCGCAATTGTCCGAGACCGCGCAGGATCAAAGAGTGGTCAGACCACGCCATCGCCCCTTCTGCAACTCGAGGGCGCTTTCCACTGGCGATTAACTGAGACAAGAACACCTCTAGCTGCATCTGCGCCATGAAGGCTCCTAAACAAGTGTGAATTCCGTGCCCGAAGCCAACGTGCCGCGCAGCGTTGCTGCGCGCGATGTCGAAACTGGCAGCTGTCGCAAACACCGCATCGTCGCGGTTGGCCGAGCCCATGCATAGCAGCACTTGTTCGCCAGCGTGAATCTCGACACCGACTACGCTTAGGTCTTCGGTCGCAACACGTTTAGTCATCTGCAGGGGCGATTCGAAACGCATCACCTCATCAATCGCGTTGGGCATAAGCTCGGGCCGCGCCTTAAGCAAGTCGAACTGCTCGGGATGGTGTGCGAACAGCAGTACTGCATTACTGAGCAGCGAGGTAGTCGTCTCGACGCCGGCTACGTAGCACATGATGCAAACGAAGATGAGTTCTTCGTCGGTCAAGCGATCGTCATTATGGGTGTAGTGCGCCAGCAAACTTATCAGATGCCCATCTGGCTCAGCGCGAACGCGTGTGATGTGGCCACGAAAAAAATCCATGTAGTCGAGCAGCAAGCGATGCAACTCGACGTAGCGGGCAGCGGTGATGAACCCGGGTTCGAGAAAGACACGCACCATGTGTGTCCATTGCCGGATGAGCACTTCGTCCGCCACATCAAGCCCCATCCATTCACGGATGATGCGCAGCGGCAAGGGCTCAGTTACTTTGCTGACAAGTTCGACCTCGTCCGCAGAGGCAAGTGCGCGGCCCAGTAGTTCGGCTACCGAAGCCTCGATCGAGGGACGTAGCGCTTCGATCTTCTTGCGGTTGAAAGCAGCATTGGTCAACTGCCGCAACCGACCGTGGTCGGGGGCATCGGTAAATACGATCGATTTCTTGCCGAGGCGCACGATCTCGGGACATTCCAATTTGTAGCCGGAAAGCTGGCGATTAACGAGATTTGGGATCAATGAGGCACTGAAGCGGCGATCTTTGAGCACAGCCGAAACGTCGTCGTATCGCGTGACGACCCACATGCCAAGTGTCTTGAAGGGCGGACACTGACGCAACCATTTGTAGGTAGGGTAAGGGTCTCTCCTGAACGCAGGCGACAGCGGGTTGAAGCGGGCGGGGGCGGCAGGCGTTGCTGCAGGTGCAGTGTGCGAGTCTGTCACGTAGTTCATTACCATCTCAGCTGCGTTGCAGAGTGAGCCGCAGCAGGCAGATCTTTCCCATGAAGAAGCCCAACGACGACAACTGCAGGTAGCGCTCGTAGCGCTTAACGGTTTCTGTGCCGACCAACGCCACGGCTTGCTCACGATTGGCCTTAAGCCGCTGCACCCAGATCTCGCAAGTTCGCGCATAATCGAGCCGATCATTACGTACGAGTACCACTTCCATCACGCCAGCTGCAGCTTCGGTAATGTCGGTTAGCGTCGGCAGATCAGCGTTAGGGAAGATTTCTTTTTCCATAAACGCGCTCGCCTGATTACGATCGAGGTTCAAGTAGGCGATGGTCTGCAGCGACAGCCGACCATGGCGATTAAGATGATCGCGCACGAACTCGAAGAATCGGCGGTATTTCGCGCGCTTTTCGGCCACGGTGTCTTCGGGTGCGGCAAAGTGCTCGAATGCGCCGATACTGATCATCGCGTCGTAGGGCTCGACGGGCTGGTGGTCAAGCCAGTTTTCGATCTTCACGTTGACGCTGGGCAAACCTAGATCGCGCACATGAGCCGCCTGCTCCGCACTGAGCGTTAGGCACATCGCGTGTTGCAGTGTCGGGTTGCGTTCGGTGAGCCGCGTGATGAGACTACCCCAGCCGCAGCCAATGTCGAGAACGCGCTTGGCCTCAATCGCGCGCGATTCGGTCAGGTGGTAGTCGAGCTTTCGAAGCTGCGCCGCTTCGATGTCGGTGTCATTCTGGCCCTCGGGCCACATCGCGCACGAGTAGCTCATGCCGGCATCAAGCCACAGCGCATAGAACGCGTTTCCAATGTCATAGTGGTATTCAATGGCCTCTTGCGCAGCCACTCGGTCGATGGGTGCAACGACGAGGCTCATCAGGCAACCACCTTCGCCTTCGCGGCTTCACGCTGGCGAATGATCTCACCCGCAACCAACTGAATGCTCGGAAACTCGAAAAGCAGCGAAGGCGACACCTCGGTGCCTAACCATTCTTCCATGTCGACGACCAAGCTCACCGCAGCTCCCGAATCGAGTCCAAAAGTGTCAAACTCGGCATCGACGGGGATGCGATCGACGGGGAAGTCGAGCAGCGTGGCAATGTGCTGGCGGCACCATTCGACGATCTGGACGTGTGTCACCGTGGCAGCTTTGGTCATAAGACAAACCTTTCAGGCAAAGAGTGAAATTTGAAGCATGGAATTGCAGTGACCATCAGGGCATGCGCTCAGCGTCTTCGGGCGGTGCTCCGGAGCGGACGCTCGTCGAGTTGGGTAGGCGAAGGTCGGTCGCGACTCCTAATCGGGCCATCAGCCAGATAAACCAGTAACCTGGGTCAGGGCGATACCACGCGAGGCTGAACGTGGGTGAGTTCGGAAAGCGGTGGTGGTTGTTGTGCCAGGACTCACCCAATGTCACCACCGACAGCAGCACCGAGTTGCGGCTGTTCTCGCGGGTTTCATAAGCACGCGACCCGAAGGTGTGCAGGAACGAGTTGATCGACCAAATGATGTGTTCGAGTACCACCATGCGCAGCAGGCCTCCCCACAGCAGGCCCGAGACCGCACCTGTGATAGACAAGTGGTAAGCGCCACCGAGCGCAAACGGCAAGACCAGGCCGAGCAAAATCCACCAGTGATAGTGGCGGCTGATTCGTTGCAAATCTTGGTCGCGCAGGATATCAGGCGCATAGCGCACGACATTCGGGTAGGCATGTTTGCCCATCCACGTGAAGTGCGAATGTAACAAGCCTTTCATGCGGTTCCAGACACCAGCCCCATGCATGTTCGGCGAATGTGGGTCACCGGGCTGGTCACTGCGTTCGTGGTGCAGGCGATGCAAGGCGACCCATGAGGTCACGCTGCCTTGTCCGGCCATCGCAGCTATGACCGCCAAAAATTTCTTTAAAGCAGGCGATGCCTTGAAGGTGCGGTGCGTGAACAAGCGGTGATAACCCACCGTGATGCCCAAGCCGGTAAGCAACCAGAAGACTACGAACAGGCTGACCTCGAACGCCCCCGTGGGCAGTAATCCCATAAAGGTCGGCACCAGCAACAACACGCACGCGATGGGCGGCAACACGTCGTAGTACAGAAAGTGCCGACGCTGCAGGCGATGAATGTAGGCACTCTGAACAACCATCCTACTGCCATCAGGGGGAAGCGGGCGAGAGCCCGCAGTCGCTTCGTGTGTCATGTCCTGTCTCTGGTAAGTTTTCTTAATTTCTTGAACAAATTAAGTTCTGCTAGTAAATAGCAAATAAGAAAATGCAATCACACCTATGACTTGAGCAGAATGGCTCCCATTTCGAGGCTGCTAAAAAATCGCTCTCCGATTCGATGGCTTGAGTCATCGATGAGGATTTCAAGATGTACAAAAAATTCATCATTTGAAGCCTGTTTGATTGACTTTCAAACCTTCAAGGAAATTCGATGCCGCCCGATGCTTACTCAATCAATTCGTTTTCGAAATTCCGTGTCCTGCGGGTGCACCGCTGTCAATTTCGATGACAGGCAACTTACCGACACAGTTTTTTTAAGTGGAATCGGTTGTCTCTACACACTCAGTGTTTTTATATTACTCTCCCACTTCACAAAATCAACATCAACCTACTACTATTAATAGGAGGATTTTTATCTAGATTTGTAGCATGAATGCTTTATGTACGAATGCCACTAGCTTGCGCAGCTTCTTATCCGCGTACGCAGCAGTCGGAGTAGCCTCGATGAACTGCATGACCTTGGCGAGAGAGGGATAGCCTCATCGCGTAGGCCCATCCATCTTCAAGGGCCGTAGGACTTCATCAATTCGTCGGCTTTCAATTCTTTTGGCATTGCAAAGCTCACGCACCAGCTCCTGCATTTGAGGGAAGTACTGATTGAAGATCGGGGCGACGGTCCATACGGCGTGGCTCATAAAAGTCTCGTCTTCCTCTACTGAGAAGGTGTCGCCTCGACCGAGATTTTTCCCCCAGAAATCTTCACGGTCTGCGGTCGCATTGTGAAAGACAACTTGACTGATATCCCGGTCATCGGTGCGATCCTGCTCTGCGTATCCGTTGTTCAATAAGTAGAACTCGGCAGCAAATCCACCACACGCAACACTTTTCTCAATCTCTGGAGTCACTACGCATCGCGTGCGTGCATGAGCATGCACAACGACATCAAGAAACTCTATGTAATCCACCTCGCCACCCAGATGCACGCACACCGTCGCATGTCCGACTTCGTGCCAGCACTTGTACTCAAAGCTGTCAACAAGAACCTTCATTTCAGCTGATCTTGAGTATGGCCCTGCAACTGATCTTTGTGCCGTGGCATTTGAAACAGAGAGGTAGATTGAACCTAATATTGTTGACGTCCAGGCTCATCATAATTTTCCCTGAATCGCCACAATCTCTGCCCTCTTTCCCAAATCACTGCATCTGATGTGATTTGTTTAAAGGAGGAGATTACCTTCTTGCTGATCGCAAGATTGCCGTTGTCGTTGACATATACAAATTCCTCTCCAAACTTGGATCTGATGTCATAGACCACGGTTTCTTGGTACAGGTACTTCACCCTTCGAAGTTCGTCCAACATCCACCGCGCGACATCATCAGGCGTGTGTGTCGTGGCCATTTTTGTTCTCTTCCTGATAAAGAATCACCGCCTGAAATGGGAAAACCCCACTTTCACTTTTGCTTCCGGCAAACCAAGCCGTATGAACATAGCGCTCCAGAACCTTTGTCACAGTCATTTTTGGACCACCCGACTTCAGTTGAACAATATCGCCCAGTTTCAATTTCATTTCCATTGGTCATTCCTTCTTAAAAAATTTGATTGAAGATTACGCGTACGTTTTTCGCTCAGGTATTCCCAGCAAAATTTGGCGCAAGTAAGCTGCGACGCAAATGCTCATGTGCGTTCTCTTGTCACTTTTAAAAACCTATCTCACGCCGAAGCACGGACAACGCAGTGCGCCAGTACTGCCCAAGCCATGACTGGCCTTCGCCAGAAATGATGACTTTCCCTCTCAGCACTGGCGTGGCAGATTTCGCCAGCTCAGCTTGCATAGCGGTCTCTTGCGTTGGCAACTGGAGCGTGACCCTGTATATCGCCTGCTCCGGCACCAACCGTCCTGACTTTTCGCGCACCAGAATCTCGCCGCCATAAACCGAAGCCAAGATGCCGTCCTGCAACACATGCGATGCATCCTGATCAACACGGCTGACGATCAATGGCACCGAACCAAAGCGGCCAGAGTCGGCAAAGAATCTGGCGCTATCGCCCACCCGTACACGCTTGACTTCTTTTTCAGACAAGTAGGCATAGCCTTGCCAACTGCGGACATCAGCGACCTCAACAATCGGTGCATTAGCCCGAATCCATGCGCCAGGAGCCCAATCGGGATCTACCCAATACACCACACCTTGAATCGGTGAGCGCATGGCATACCGATCCTTTTCCCGGTTCAGTCCCTCTACCTCTGCTTCGGCCTTGCCCAGCGATGCCTGCAGCAGTTTCTGGTTTTCATGCAGCTTGGGCTCTAGTCCTGCGTTTTCTACTTTCCATTGCAAGCCAGACGCACGGGCACTGGCCACCTGCTTTTGATAATCCAGATCAGGCAGGCGAAGTTGCACCAGCATTTGGTCGGCCTGTACAGGCTGCCCATGCCTGACCGTGATCGTGTCCAAAAACGCTGCGCCCGGCGAGACCAAAGGATGGCTGATCTCGGGTCTCAGCAAGCCTGAAGCCGCTACGCGCGTGTCCCATGGCACCAAGGCCACCAAGCCCGCACCTGCCAGACACAGCAAACTGGCCTTCCAACGATTTTTCTCTCTAATCGCTTGGCCTTTGTAGATCCAAAATTTCACTTCACTCCACATGGGCAGCACCAAAAACCAGGCCAGCTCCACAGCGCCCAACACAGTCCCCAAAGGCTGTGGAATCGTCGTATAGACCAGCCATGCAATGCCCGAAAAAACGACCAGCCGATAGAGCCAGGTCACGTAGGCAAAGACCAGTACAAACCGTTCACGTGCCTTGGGCAGCTCCTCGGGTTTGCGCTCATTCAAACCAAAAATCCATTCACGCAATTGCCAGCGCGCCAGGGCAAATGCGCGCTGATGCAGGTTGGGCATGTCCAACGCATCCATCAACAAGAAATACCCATCGAACCGCATAAACGGCGAAGCGTTGATGACCACTGTTGAAACCCAGGTTGTCGTGGCCAACAAAAAAGCACCATGCCTAAGTGCCCCATCGGGAAGCAAGGCCCAGGCCAAGGTGCTCCACACCGCTACCACCAATTCGGTCACGATCCCGGCGGCATCGATCGCCATCCTGCGCCGAGCGTTGTCCAGCTTCCAGGCATCGTTCACATCGGTGTACGCCACTGGAAACATCACCAAAAACGCCACACCCATCACTGGTACCTTGCAACCGTAGCGCTTGGCTGTGAACCCATGCCCCAACTCATGCAGGAATTTCACGAAAACCAAGGTCACCGCATAAGCCACAAGCCCTTGCCACGAAAACAAGTCCACCAGGGTGGAGGCAAAGCGGTCCCACTGTTGACCCGCTTGGTACAGGCCCAGCACCAAAGCCAGCCCAGTCAGCCATGCGAACCCTTTGCCAAAGACCCACTGCACGTACGGCAGAGCACGCCCAAGCCAGGCATCCGGCCGCCAAAGCGGGACTCTGAAAAACAGATAGTGATGCAGTAGCCAGGTCAACCACCCGGTTTGACGGCGACGATGATCGGCCCCCATCGCAGACACTGACGCAGGCGTCAAACGCTTGACGAGCTCACTTTGAATCAGGAACTCTGCCACCTGCAGCACAGACTCCTCTTGAACGCGAAGCGTGGTCTCTTGTTGCAAAGCCTGCACGATGGCTTTTGGATTGCCCAAATGCCAACGCGCCAGCACCTCGAAGGTTGCCCAATCCAGTCTGTAAAAAAGATTGCGCACTGGATCGTGCAAAGACCAAGCCGGTGCACCATCGGCCAAGTTGGGCGCCTTGAAAATCGACAACTCGTCTCGCAGTTGCGGCCACACCCGTTGCGCCGTTGCAGCCATCACCAACCCACCCAAGCCCTGAAACTGGCCCATGGCCGCCGAATGAGTCGATACACCAGTGGCACCGTCTCACCATGCAGCTTGACCGTGCCTTTCATGCCGACTCGGGGCAAGTCGTTCTGAGCTTTCTCCGTCAGCGCCCCCCTGACCTTGTAGGCAAACTGCCCATCTGGTCTCAACTGCGCCACATGCGACACGTATTCCAGCTGCGCCTGCACCGGGCTCAAGGGGTCCGAAGCCAGGTACAGCGTCATAGCGGAACCGGCTGGCAAGCTCACCGCGTCCGCAGGCGCCAACCATGCCTCCATGGCCACGCGCGATTCATCGGCCACCACCATGATGCGTTCACCCGTCACCACTGGGCGACCTACCCATTGGTTCGGATCATCAAACAGCACCAAACCATCGCGCGGTGCAGTCACCACACCCCGTTCGTTGAGGGATTTGAGGTAAGCCGCCTCGGCGGCCTTTTCTTCCAACTGCGACTGCACCACCGCCAGCAGGGACTTGCTTTCTGGGTCAAAAACAGCTCGCTGCGCTCGTTGGCGGTAATCTGCCTCCACAGTGGCCAGTGCCTGCTGTGCCACCTGCAACTTGCTTTGCAAACTGATGCGGTCAAACTCCAGCAGCGGCTGTCCTGCCTTCACGCGTTCATTGGGCAGCACCAATACCTTCTGCACCACCCCGTCCAGCGGCGATGCAATGATGGCGGGCTCCAGCGGCACCAGCTCTCCTGGTGCGAGCACCGTCATATCCACAGGAAACAACACCACCAAAGCCAGTGCGGCAGCTAAAGCGGCGCGTGTTTTTGGTGGGGCCTGCCTGAAACGACTCTTAACCTGCGCCCAAGTCTTGACCTGTTGGCGCGGCAAACGCATTCGGTAATGGCTGGACCATGTCTCAGCCCATTCCTGCAACAACTCAAGGTGTGCCTGTGTGCACGGCGTTTCCATAGCCAGCAACAGCACACCAATGCGATCGTTCTGCTCTTTGTCTGAATGTCTCAGGGGCACCGCCAGCAACCACGCTGGCAACCAATCCGGCCAGTCTTTCCACGCCTCATCCTGCGCCGCATCATGCAAATCCCACAACACAGGCTCTTGCTCGACCGGGTGCGCATCACACCAACGCTCCAGCCATTGCACATACGGAGCGGTTTTCTGAGGCGTCACCACGCCTGACAACGCTGACACCCCCTGCGCATCCAGCCAAAGCGCAGCCTGCCGGTATGGCACCAGATGAAAGGTTTCATTCACCAGAATGAAACCCAGGTCTGCTGTTGTCTGCGCCAGTCGGGCGCGCTTGCCCAAATGCAGCAAGGTCCCCAGTGCGACCTCGGCCGACTGGGGCTGCCCCTTACCCGCCATCATGTGGAAGCCGCTGTCCGGTTCACCTTGCCTGCATCCCTGGCATGACGAATCCAGGCGTCACGCTCGGCCTTCCAGGCAAACGAGCTTTGCCCACGCAGTTCTGCCTGCAGACGTGGCTTGCCTGCATCCGATGTCTTTGCGGGCTTGGCTTCCAGATCAATCCTGAACCGGGTCACCGCTTTGGAGCCATGGTTGTCAGTGGCTACCACTGAAACCTCCAGAGAACCTTGGTAATTAGCCGGTGCAATACCACGGAACTCGCCCGTGACCGGGTTGAACTTCAACCAGCCCGGCAATGGCTTTCCATCTGCCATCACGGCACTCAGCGACACCACCGCCGACGAATCGGTATGGGCGAAAGTGCTGGCCGGCACATCAAAATTCACAATCAACTGGCTGCCTACTCGGGTGGCAGACTGGTCTGACATATCGCGCAGCACCAGAACCTCAGGCAAAGGCGCTGCCCCCCTGGTAATGACCGGGACCGAGAAGCCCTGCAAAGTTCTCGCTTCAATGGCAGAGTCTGACCTCGCATCACGCTCTACCGGCAGAGCAATCGGCACCACCACGGGCACATTCGTCACAGTCACCGGAATGATGGACATCACTGGCAACGGCTCCACCATGGACGGCGCACTACCCACACCTGCAGTCACAGCCACAGTCGAGCGGATCACCACAGGTGCCAAACCGATGACAGCCGGTGTCGCCGCACTCTGCAGCGTCTCGACTCGCCCATGGCTATCGGTGTAGCTCACCTGCACAGATATGACTTTGCCGGCCTGGGCCAACTCCAAGGTCAACGAAGACTGATGCGCACCCTGGATTGGCACGCCATCGGCCAGCCATTGATAAGTTCTGCCTGAAATGCCGTCCTCATCTGCCAAGGTGTCCGTGACCGACAAGGTTTGACCCTGACGCGCTTCTCCCGTGACTACCAATACACCGGTGCTGGGGTCATTGGCATCAATCACCGTCACGGTCACCGCCTTGGTATCCGTCAGGTTGCCTGTCCCGCTATCCGTTACCACCACATTGAAGCTGTAACTGCTCTTGACCTCATAGTTGGCGGACGCCTTGAGCGTCACCACGCCAGTGCTGGCATGGATATCAAACAGACTGGCATCCGTACCCGTGAGGCTATAGCTCAGAGTCTGGCCAACATCCACATCCGAGGCTGTGGCGGTGTAAACCACTGTGCTGATTGCGGCATTCTCTGCCACGCTGGCACTTGCACCCGAGGTGATCGTCGGTGCCGTATTCGTGTTCACCGTGATCACAAAGTCCTGATTGCTGACGTTGCCCGCAGCATCCGTCGCGCGGATTCGGATGTTGTATGTGCCGGCCGTCAATGCGCTGGCGCTTTGCAGGTTTCCACCCACAATCACAAAACTGCTGTTGCCGGAGTCGTTTGTTCCGTTGCCCGCCACCAAGGCATAAGTGACGGCCTGGGCATCGGTCGCCGACAAGGTCGCCACAGTCGTGTTCACTCCAGTGACCACATCCATCACGCTGTTGGCGCTCAGGGCAATGGCCGTTGGCGCCACGGTGTCTACCGTCACCGTCAGGCCCGCAGAGGCAGCGCCCGTGTTGCCAGCCGCATCCGTCACCTTGGTCGTGAGCGTGTGCGTGCCGCTGCTCAGGGTGCTGGACGTGATGCTCCAGTTGCCCGATCCGTCCGCAGTGGCTGTGCCCAATACCGTGGTGCCGTCGGTGTCGTACAGCGTCACGGTCGCGCCTGCCTCTGCACCGCCGCCCGTGATGGTCGGCGTGGTCACGCCCGTGATGTTGTCCGTACCACTCGCCCCCGAATCCGAAGCATTGGCCAGATCCGGCGCACCCGATGCAGAAGGCGCTATGCTGTCAATGGTCAGCGTCAGGCCGGCAGAGGCAGCACCTGTGTTGCCAGTGGCATCGGTCACCTTGGTCGTGAGTGTGTGTGCGCCGCTGCTCAGCGTGCTGGACGTGATGCTCCAGTTGCCCGAGCCGTCGGCTGTGGCCGTGCCCAGCACGGTGGTGCCATCGGTATCGTACAGCGTCACGGTCGCGCCTGCCTCTGCACCACCACCCGTGATGGTCGGCGTGGTCACGCTGGTGATGTTGTCGCTGTTGCTGCTGCCCGAGTCAGACGCGCTGGCCAGATCGGGTGCGCCTGAAGCAGACGGCGCCGTGGTGTCGATCGTCACCGTCAGACCCGCTGAAGCCACCCCCGTGTTGCCTGATGCGTCCGTCACCTTGGTCGTGAGCGTGTGTGCACCGCTGCTCAGCGTGCTGGACGTGATGCTCCAGTTGCCCGAACTATCGGCCGTGGCCGTACCCAGCACTGTGGTGCCGTTGGTGTCATACAGCGTCACAGTCGCGCCCACTTCTGCGCCAGAGCCTGTGATCACCGGTGTGGTCACGCTGGTGGTGTTATCAGTGTTGCTGCTGCCCGAGTCAGAGGCGCTGGCCAGATCGGGCGTGCCCGAGGCAGACGGAGCCGTGGTGTCGATCGTCACCGTCAGAGCGGCGGATCCGGCGCTGGTGTTACCCGCTGCATCCGTTACTTTGGTCGTGATGGTGTGCACGCCATCCGTCAAAGTGCTGGAGGTGATCGTCCATGCCCCCGTGCCGTCCGCCGTGGTTGTGCCCAGCACCGTGGTGCCGTCCGTGTCGTACAGCGTCACGGTGCAGTTGGGCTCGGCCCCTGCGCCAGAAATGGTGGGCGTGTTGTCGCTGGTGTTGTTGTCGGTGCTGCTGCTTCCCGAGTCGGAGCTTGCCAGCAAGTCCAGGCCCGAAGGTGCCGAGGGCGCTGTTGTGTCCAGCGTGTAGGTCTGACCGCTGGTGAAGCCACCAATGATGGCTTGTGAACCCCCATTGACGATACCGGTACCCGTGTTCTTCAGGTCCAGACGCAAAGTGCCGTCACCCGACAAGCCACTGACCGTGACGGTATAGGTCGACCCTGTTCCAGACACTGCGGAAATGGTTCCGGTTGCCGAGCCAGTGCTGGACAGCATGAAATCCGTGAGGTCCACTTGCGTCACCGACTCGCTGAACGTCACCGTGTAGTCAACGCTGGTTGCATTGGTCAAGGCCGTCGCGCCCGCCCGGTTGATGCTGGAAACCGAGGGGCCTGCCGTGACGGTGATGGTGAATGTTTGGTCAGTCGTGTTGCCCGCCAGGTCGGTGGCTCTGACCCGAATGTTGTAAGTGCCCGCACTCAGATTGCTGGCCGCTTGCAAGTTGCCACTGACGATGTTGAAGCTGGTGTTGTTCGTGTCACCCGAACCGGAGACCAAGGCGTAGGTCACGGTATTGCTATCGGTGGCACTCAGCGAGGCCACTGTGCTGCCGCTGGTCGCGGCTGTCTCGGCCACGCTGGTCTGGCTCAGGCTCACAGCCGTCGGCGCTGCCGCATCCACCGTGATGGTCAAGCCTGTCGAAAGCGGGCTGTCATTGCCTGCCGCATCGGTGGCCTTGGCCGTCAGGGTGTGGCTGCCGTTGCTCAGCGTGGATGTGGTGTAGCTCCAGCTGCCTGTGCCATCTGCTGTGGCTGTGCCCAACAGGGTGGCACCATCGTAAATGGCGACCGTGCTGTTGGCTTCTGCCGTGCCGCTCAGGGTGGGCGTGTTGTCGTTGGTGATGTTATCTGTGCTGGATGCACCAGTGTCTGACCCCGTATTCAGGTCAGGCACGGAGGGGGCGGATGGGTTGACGGCATCCACCTTGACCGCAGTCGTGCTGCCCACGCTATTGAGCGTGAGGGTGGCGTTGTTACCCGCAGCATCTTGGATGGTGCCGCCGTTGAGCCCCAATGCACCCACGGCAATGCCATCGGTGTCCAGCTCGTTGGCTTGCACCGTGTAGCGGAAAGTCAGTGCACTGGTGCCACTGCCCGACACATAGGTGGCATACACCGTGGTACTGCCCACTGTCAGAGCGATTCTGGGTGTGCCGCCTGTCGTGTTGACGATGACGGCTTCACTGAGGTTGACCGTGAAGTCAAGGTTTTGCCCTGCTGAGTACCAGCCGTTGGACGGAACACTGACCGAGGAGACGGTCGGTGCCACATCGTCCACCACGGTGATGGACAAGGCCTCTTCGTAAGTGCTGGAGCTGCCATCGGTCGTGCGCACCCGCACCGAATAGGTCCCCGCAGCCAGGTTGGCCGGGTTGGTGGCGCGCAGGTTGCCACCGCTGATATTGAACGAGCCGTTGTTGGTATCACCCGCGCCAGAGACCAGGGTGTAGGTGAAGGTTTCACCCGTATCCGCATCGGTGGACGTGAGCGTCCCCACAGTGGCATTGGCCCCAGCCGATTGGTTGACCGTTGCCGCAGAGAGCGCCAAATCGGTCGGGTCGTCGTTAGCGCCCGTGATATTGACCGTCAGCGTGGCCGTGCCTGTGGCCGGGCTGACGTTGGCGTCTGTGGCAGTGACGGTGAAGGTTTCGCTGGTGCTAGTCTTGCGGGCATTGATGGCCGTGGCGTTGGGCACATAGACATACGAGCCGTCGCTGCTTTTGACATACAGCGTGCCATAAGTCCCCGCTTTGGACACGTCGTAGCTCACGCCGCCAATGCTGTCAGTGCCACCCGTTGTGCCACCTTGGATGCCATAGCTTGCGACGCCATCGGTGTCTGTCGCCGCAAGGGTTCCGGTCTGGTTGCTGAAGGTGTCTGTGGCCGAAGTGTCAACCAGCGTGATGGCCGTTGGCGTGGTGACCGAAGGCGCCTGGTTGCTCGTCACCGTGATGCTGAATGCCTGCTCATAGGTGTTGCCCGCCACATCAGTGCTGCGCACACGTACCGAATAGCTTCCGGCAGTCAATGCGCTCGGATTGGTAGCGACCAAAGAGCTGCCGCTGATGGAGAAGCTGGCGTTGTCGGTGGAGCCTGTGCCAGAAACCAGCGTGTAAGTGAAACTGTCGCCCACCGTTGCATCGGTGGACGACAGCGTTCCAACTGCCGTGTTGCTGCCAGCAGTGTTGCTGACAGAGCTGCTGGACAAAGCGATGGCTGTGGGCGCTGCAGTGTCAACGGTGATCGACAAGCTGGATGAAGCCGTAGAGGTATTGCCCGCCGTGTCCGTGGCCTTGGCCGTGATGGTGTGGGTGCCAGAACTCAACGCGGAAGAGGTGATGCTCCAGGTTCCCCCTGTGGCAACCGCTGTACCCAACACTGTGGTGCCATCGGTGTCATACAGCGTGACGGTGCTACCGGATTCCGCTGTGCCAGTGAAGACGGGCGTGGTGTTGCTGGTGATGTTGTCTGTACTGGATGCCCCTGTATCCGAAGCACTGTTCATGTCAGGCGTGCTTGGCGCAGAGGGCGCAGATGTGTCCAGCGTATAAGCCTGACTCCTGACGGTCCCGTCATTACCGGCAGCATCGCTCACTTTGATTTTGAGCGTGTTACTTGCCGTGAGCGTCTGCCCGGCCAAGCTCCAGGTGTTCGAACCCACCGACGTGGTCGCAGCCGTCCATGTCGATCCGTTGTCCAGCGACACATAAACCACCTCACCGGCAGCCAAGTTGGCAGACAGTGTGCCGCTGATGGTTTGAGCCGCGGTGTTGGTGATGAAGTCGGTACTGCTGTTGCCGGTGTCCGCAGAGAAACTCGCCGTAGATACGGTAGTGGCGGGTGCCGTGGTGTCCAATACATAGGCCTGGCTGAGGGCTGTTCCATTGTTGCCCGCCGTGTCTGTGACTCTGACCTTTAACGTGTTGCTGGCCGTCAGCGTCTGGCCCGACAAACTCCAGGTGTTTTGTCCCACTGTCGCAGTGGCAACGGTCCAAGTTATTCCGTTATCCAGAGACACATAGACCGTCTCGCCACTGGACAAATTGGCGGACAAGGTGCCACTGATGGTTTGTGAGGCTGTCTTGGTGATGAAGTCTGTGCTGCTGGTGCCTGTATCGGCAGAAAACGCAGCGCTGGCCACCGTGACTGTTGGGGAAGTAGTGTCCAGTACATATGCCTGGCCAGACACTGCACCATCGTTGCCAGCAACATCGGTGACCTTGAGCTTAAGGGTATCGCTTCCCGTCAGGGTAACTCCGTTCCAACTCAAGGTTGTGCCGGAGACCTTGTTGGTGATATTGGTCCAGGTCGCTCCGTTATCCAGTGAGCCGTAAACAATGTCTGTACCGGCCGGGACAGAACTCAAGGTAGCCGTAATGGTCTGGGCAGCCGTCTGGGTAATGAAGTCAGAACTGCTCGCCCCCGTATCGGCCGACAAGGTCAAACCACTGAAGGTGATCGTTGGCGCCGTGGTGTCCAAGGTATAGGTATGCGTGTATGCAGTACTTGATCCGCCGCTGTTGGTAACCCGCGCTTCAAAGGTACTGCTGCCACTCAATGTCGTTGTTGTAGACCAAGAGTTTGATCCTACTGCGTAAGTAGAGGCGTTTGACCAAGTAGAGCCTCCGTCATAAGAAACCTCCACACTTTCACCTGATGCAAGATTGGCAGACAGTGTTCCGCTGATGGTTTGAGTCGCTGTTTTGGTGATGAAGTCGGTGCTGCTGGTTCCTGTGTCCGCAGAGAAACTCGCCGTAGATACCGTGGTGGTGGGAGCTGCAGGTCCCGGCACAACGGGATCACCAATTTCAATATTGTTAAATGCTGCCCAGTTGCCGGACACAACACCAGTAACGTTGCTTATTCTGATTTCATCTACATTCTCGAAAATAGATGCAGTCAATCCATTCTGCTGAGTGAAAATCGAAAGAAACGTTGTTTGGTCAACGGATAAGGTAACTGAACCCAACGAAATTCCCGACCTAAATGCTTCAAAGTTTATTAATCCTTGGCTACCAGACCAATCAAGAACCTCTATGGATTTGAAACTGAAGGCCGCACCTCCATCTCCTTTGATCACCATCAAGTCTGGAGGGTTTGATGATACGAATGTGCCAGTAGTCACATCAAGCGGACCAATCCCTCCATTTGAACCCAAATTTAAATAAGAACTAGCAAAATATGCAAAACTCCCAACAGGGACATTAGGCGAGCTACTGTTTGCATTGTAAATATCAACCTGGATACCAGAAATATTTGCAGATCCAGCATCTCCATCGTGCAATGTCTGCCCAATATTTGTCTGATCTGTTGTCGAGAAAGTAATAATCCCAGAGGCAAACATGAGTCGTTGCTCTAGTGCTACGAGTTCAATCTTAGAGCTTATTGGGTCCGCCAACAAGGATAGACTTGATTTCTTCATTTCCAGTTAATCAAAACATTATTTATAATATAAAATTATTATCGATACATCAAAATAATGAAGGTTCGAATAAATCGAACCTTCATTATTTGTGTGGAATTACGGCCTGACCGGATAAAGACCATAGGTCGCAATGCATGCAGTCATTGCAACGTAAGGGGATTGCGTTCTCACGGGGCTAGATGCAGCTTGAGCCATCGGACCGACAGTCACGGTGCCTCCCGTTACTGTTTGAACCGTTACATTCGTCGATTGCGTACCCGCCGAGCCAGATAGAGTAGTACTTACTCCTCCAAGATCAACCATCGTGCCAGTTGAACCAGAAGGTGCATAAATCTTAATCGGCGTTGATCCTGCGTTGTTTGCTGCAGTTAAGACCGAGCCGGTCCCCGGCGACTGAGTGGCCGATGAAGGAGCCGCAACCAATGCCTGCACTTTTGTATTCGCAGCAAGCGTACTTGGTGTTGCTGGGATATTTACCAATTGAGAGCCAGTAGTTGGACTGAATGTTGCACTGTGACTGTGTAGTGGCAGAGGTGTTTGCGATGTACTGAGCGTTACATAATTATTCCCACTTTTCGTCCCGACAGGCCCATATTGAATAGTTTGCCCGACAGAATCGGTTGCATTTGTATTCGCCGAAATAATCCCTGACCCTACTGGGTAACGTCCACTTAAGTCAGGAACGGCAAATGTAGTAGGTCCTGTACCGCCATACATATTACCGATCAAAGAATAAAGCGCTTGGTACTGTGCAACTTGATAAATCTTTCCATCAGCTTTTTCGTATCCATCTGGACAATATGTACTTGCCATGAAGCACACCGATCCAATGTATGCTGAATCAGGGCCACTACAGGTTGCCATTGAACTTTCAGCGCACAAGGCAAGCAATGCAAGAGTGAGAGCAGTAGATTTTTTCATTTCCGATCCTTCAAAAAAGTTTTATTTCGGCAGACACAAGGAGTGTCCTTTACCTTCTGCGTCAGAGCCGTGCACTACGCAATCGTAGCCAGATCCACCAATAGAGCCCCCACTAGCCAATCGAGCAATATTGTATTTAGCACTCAGTGCGTTACATGCTTGTTTATTAAATGCCACTGCTTCAGCAACAGTTGCAAGGCGCATATTAGATGGGCATTTAGCGCCTTGATCGCCTTCAGCCTCTTTGAATTCAACTCTATAGCATAAAGTTGTTGGTATTTTTTTATCGATTTTTGCACTGTAAATATTGCATCCACCAGAGGCACCACTCATTGCGGCTTTATCACTCAAACGTGCGCCAGCATCAGCTCCAATAGCCCGGCATGCAGCATCTTTGTAATTAAGTGCTGCGAATGCAGATACGGCTTCATATCCAGAAGGACATTGAACTCCATCCCCTTGCACGGCCTTGAATTCAACGACATCTCCTGCCAATGTTAATAATGGAAGTATTGCCACCAAAACACCAGTTAATTTTTTTGACATTCTCTTCATTTTGATCTCCTGTTAATGATTACGAGGACTATTAATTCCAAGTTGCACTTTTCCACTCATGCCAGCCATGAGCTCGGGGTGATATCCCTCCAGCACCGCGATCACTTTTGTGGTTTGGCTTACTGGATCCGCTTTGGCACCCGCCCGCACAAACCGGGCTGGGTAGGACTTTTTGGTGTCATCAATGGCCACGCGGAACTTGCCCGCTGCGCGCAGGTTCGCCACCGCAGCCGTAGGCAAAATAAACTCCAGCTCCAATGAACCGTCGTCCACAATTTCCAGCACCGGCTGGCCGGGCTGCACAAATTGCTGTTCGCGCGCCTTCCATTCACCGGCACGGCCGCCATAGGGCGCGGCGATCTGGCATTTGCTGACTGTGGCTTGCAGGTAGCTTTGTTCGGCTTTGGCTTTGAGCAGCTCTGCTTCGGAGTTGCGCAGTTCCACGTCACCAATGGCGTTGAACTTCACCAAACGCTGATTGCCTTCAAAAGTGCCTTGAGCAGCAAAGACTTGAGCTTTGGCTTTTTCAAGTTGTGCTTCTTGCAAACTGCACTCAAAGCTGACCAGCGCCTGGCCAGCCCTGAATCGTTCACCTTCACGCACATGGATGCGTGCAATCTTGGCCCCCAGCTCTGCAGACAGGGTGGCAAAGCGTGTGGGCGTCAGCTGTGCGCGGATATCGGCTGCAGCCATGTTTTGCGCCATGGCTGCACCGCAGAGCACCACGCAGCAACTGGCCGTGATGGTCTGCCTGAGCGTCATGCCAGGCTTTCGGTCAGGCTGAGCCGCACACGCGCTTGCGGCGCGGGTTTGACCTGCATCTGCATGTTCCAGTTCTTGAGTGACTGGTCCATGGTTTTCTGCAGTGTGGGCAGATCGAGCTCATCGAGGCTGCCCACTTCGGGCTCCATCCCCAGGGTGGACTGCACACGGCTGAGTGCTTCTTGCACGCGGGCCATGGACTGGTAGCGACGCGCTGAGCTCAGGATGCTGATCACATCCGCCGAGATACGATCGAGCCGACCGGCCATCTGGCTTTGCTCTTGCCCGCCTGCAATCTGGGCCAACTGGTTGTCCACATCGGCAATCGCATGTGCGCGTTGGTACTGGCGTACCGCATCGTCATACTGATGCCACGAAAGATGGACTTGCGTGAACACCGCCATTTGCAGTGCCATGCGACGTGCTTGCATCACAGATTCGGCAGCTTCGGCTGCTCTTTTTTGGCTTGGTGCAGACAGCAAATTGAACAGGTTCAGGCTCACACGCATGCTGGCTTCTTGCCAGTGCTGGTCCACCAGAAAGCGGTCATCGTCGCGGCGTGTGCCGTAGTCAAAGCTGATGCCAGGCATCAACTTCAAGATGGCTTTGCGGGTGTCATTGGCAGCAATGCGCACGTTGTAGTGCGCCTCACGCAAATCGGCGTTTTGCATCAAAGCCTGTGCTTCCATGGCCTGCAGGCTCATGCCCAGCGCTTGAGGTTCAGCATCGGTGGGTTCTGTCAGTGTCAAGACACTGCCAGGCGCCGCACCAATCAATGAGGCCAGCTCGACCTTGGCCGTGCCGAGCTCGCGCTGCAGCGCCTCAAGCTGTCTCAGGTTGTCCAACAAGGTGCGCTGAAAGCGCAGGGACTCGCCTGGCGAACGGACCTTGGCAGCCTGCATACCTCGCGAGTCCTTGAGGGCAGCCTCAGCCTCGGTGATGGCAACAGACACCCGTTGGCTCAGTGTTTGTGCTGCCAGGGCTCGCCAGTAGGTCGTGCGCACGTTCTGGATGAGCGTGTGCATGGACTTACGACGGCGCTCCGTGGCAATAAGCAAGCGATCAGCGTTTTGCTTGGCGCTGTAATAACTCGCGCCAAAGTCCAGCATGCTCCACGACAAGGTCAGGTCTTGCGTGGCATGGTTGCGCTCAGAGGAAACATAGCGGTTGTCATACGTGTTGCCGTTGACGTCTTGCGAGCGGCGAACCAAATCGCTGTCTCGCGAGAAGTAGCCTGCATTGGCCAGCAGTCGGGGCAGCATGTCGAATTTGCCGGCCTCCAGTTGACCAGAGGCCAGCGCCATCTCAAGCGATTTGGCGCGGTGGTCCAGGTTGTACTTGAGCGCACGGGCGATGGCTTCTTCGAGCGTGATGGCCCCAGAGATAGGGGCCACTTCGGCGATGCGTTTTTGCAGATCAGACTGGCTTTTCGCCTGAATCTCTTGCTGGCTGAGTGCTTCCGGATTCAGAGAAGCGCAGCCCACCATCAGGATGGCAGCAGCGCTGGTGGCCAGAAGTTTGAAAGGTCGCTGGGTCAGAGTCATTACCGCATCAACCTTCTTCGCAGTCGATCCAGTTGGCGAAGATGGCGTGGCCATCGATCACCATGGGAGGGCCAGCACGGTAAGCTTTAAAGCCTGCTTTGCGCAGCAAGCGTTCCACACCCAGCGGTGAGACAGTGATCAGTTTTTTGGCACCGTGGCTCATGGCCACGGCAATCGACTCTTTGAGCAGATTGACCGCCACCGGAGAAGAGAACTGCATGGACCCGGTCGTTGCTTCGGCCTTGAAATCCAGTGCAACAAAGCGCGAGAGCTCCCAGACTTCTTCAGTCTCGGGGATGGGCAGGCCATTCATCAGCTGGGGGAACACCTCGCCCAACAGGTAGGGGCGCGTGGTGGGCAGCAAACGCGCCATGCCAATGATGTCGCCGTCATCGTCCTGGGCAACCACGTACACCGTGTCGTCCCGGTCAAATTGGTCGTATTCCAGGCCGGCTTCGCACTGGAGTTCCCAACCCAGTTTTTCCACAAAAACACGGTAGCGGTAGAGGCCCATGTCGGCCATCATCGACGAGCGGAGTTCCGCCGGTTTACCAGTGAGCAATCGCACCTCAACTCCTTATAAGAATTGAGGTCGATTGAATAAGAAACGGTCTATTCTGTGACCTACCAACCTTGGTAGGTTTTAGCGTTTCAGACGGTATTCATGGATTTGATGGCTTCATCCACCGCATCAGACCAAGACACGGAATCCACCAATCGACCCAGATGACTCAGGTTCTGGTCCCATCCGTGGTCTTGGCCCTGACCATTGACAAGCATGACGTTGGTACGTGGCAGACCCAGACGCTCATAACGGCTTTGTCCATCTCTGAATTCAATTTTCCAATCCCAGCCGATGGTGATGGCCGGCGTGGTCTGCGTCACCCACTCGGTAAAGCCTGTCAGTTCGGTTGGCCGGCCACAGGCATCGTCACCACCGTCTGTATCCACGCCTGAAAGCAGATGGTTTAAAGGAATGGCGCTCAGCGCTTCATAAGTCAGACGGATCAGTCCTTGGGGGGAAATGTTCATGATTGAATTGAGTTCCATTAATGTTGAGGTAGCCCGAAGGCGCAAGCATCGTATGCCCGTTGCCATGCACTAGCAACAGGTACGAATTCCTCAATATCAAAGGGAGTAACAACTCAATTCAAAAGGCCGAGCATGGCCGCTTTGACCACTGCAGCAGTTTTGTTGGCGGTTTGGAGTTTGTGGATCGCGTTCTTGATGTGGAAGTCCACCACGTGTTTGGTGACATTGAGAATGTCAGCGATTTCCTGGGCGGATTTGCCGTCACCCGTCCATTTCAGAACTTCGATTTCTCGGCGTGTCAGGCCAATACTTTGCGAATGGGTGGCCTTTTCAATCAGCGCTCTGGACAAGGCCAGATGTGCGATGTTGACCAGCCAGCGCATCTGACTTTCCTTGGCATTCAGCTCTGCTGAAGTGAGCGTCTCATGCGATCTGGCCAGACTCAACATGCCACCAATCCCGTTGGAATCCAGACTGGATTGCGCCCAGCCCACTGAAAGACCATGTGCGCGAGCATCTTCCCAGAGGGGGCGGCAGGTAGCAAAGACATCCTCCGTCCAGATCAGTGGTTTTTGGGACTGACGACCGTGCCTAACCGTAGGGTCAATAAGCAGGTAGCCGGATTCTGCATAGCGCTTTTGCCAAGAAGATGAATAGTTGTTCACCATCAGGATCTTGGGATTGCTGAGTGGCCATGGCACGCGCAAGCCATACGCGCAGTGCTCAAACCCCATGGACTTGGCTGCCGCCTCAATACGGCGGAACACCTCCTGTTCCGAACCGGTTGATTCGGTGATTTGCAGAAGTTCCTCTTGCCAAGATCTCATGCTTGAACGGCTGGTTGCTCAATTGATTTCGGGTCAAACCCCATTCGTGGCACCTAAGCGACAGAATTTGCCAGATTTGCCAATACTGAGAGCCAGTCTAGCAGTTAGCGAACCTTCAGATATGGGGGAAAAACAGGATCTGCCGGGAGCGCTTCGCCCACCTACGCCCTGCCCGTGGGATTAAAGCAGGCCCGCAATAGAACTCTGGGCCGGAAAACCTACCAATATTCGGAGGTTTTGCAACATGAGATTCAGGGAAAACCATAGCCGTATTCGGCACATAAGACATTCACGGCAAACCATCGCCCGATGCGTATGGTTCAAGAACCTACTAATACAGGTAGTCATCACTGCGGCCGCTACTGCCTAGAATTTTCTGAACGCCTTGAGGTGATGCCTTAAGACGACTCGATGAAGTTTTGAGCAAAGTACATGACCTACCTCGTTTTCTGCACCTTCGACCTGAAGAATGCAAGTGCCACTGACTACCAAAATGCCTATGCCGATCTTGAAAAGATCGGACTCAAGAAAGTGCACAAGGGCAGCAATGGAAAAAACGTGGTGATCCCAACCACTTCGGTGATGGGTGAATTTAACGGGACAAGCGTCGGCAATGTTCGAGACGACATCTGCAATCAAGTGCAGAACGCGTTTTCCAAACGTGGCTTCAAGTCAGAAATTTTTGTCATCGTCGGCGGGGACTGGGCCTGGGGATCCAGGACGACTTAAAGTTGTTTTGGGAGCTCAGGGTGAATGCAGCTTTTAGAAAGTAACGCTCTGAAGCCGAGCGATTCAATTGAGTCAAGTGTTTGGCTGTTATGCAGCCGGTTGCAACCGTTCAGTTTTGGGTTGCAATTTCGGCAACCGGCCAAAAACGGACCGTTGAGAATTTTCTAAAAAGCAGTCGCTCACTACACAGGTCGGTTAATTGAAAACGGGCCACTATGACGTTTGAATTGCCGCGCTTAAGAACCGTATCAGATCAGCTAGTATTTTGGTATTTATCACAATCGCTTCAATGGAGGGGTGGGTATGTCAAGCGATACGAAAGAGAGTGTCCTTCAGTGGCTTACAGGTGCAGACACATGCTTTCTAATTGGTGCTGGTTGCAGTCGATGCGCTGGAAAGCCGCTCATTGGCGAGTTGACCTCAAAAGTATTGGCAAACGTCGATCCCACTATCAAGACAGAGTTTGATGGATTGAAGGGGGCCGGAACTAGACTACCGACAATCGAAGACCTCATCAATTATCTTGTGCGTTACCAATACATTCTGCAAACGGTGCAGGATGCCGACAAACATGCGCTCAAACCAGCGTGGATTGACACCTCACTGCTCGCCATCAAGAAGGAAATCGTCAACCATATTGTTGATGCATGGGCAGACAGCACAGTTCATGCCCGCTTTTTACAGAGGGTTGCTAATAGGTGGTCGACCTGCGGGCGGGACATCTTCACTCTCAACTACGACACTCTTATTGAGGCGACACTTGATAAGCTGAGATATCAGTATGTTGACGGTTTCCGTGGTTCACGCCAAGGTTGGTTTGATCCAACGGTATTTGAGGATCCCTCGACATGCATTCCGAATTTCAGAATTCACAAACTGCATGGCTCGATCAATTGGCTGCGTGAAGATTCAGGGCATGTTCGCCGTGCAGTCGTTAGCTCGGCAGATGACATCGAGGAAACTGTTGTTGTTTATCCGTCGGAACAAAAATATCTACAAACCCAGTTTGGCGTGTATGAAACGCTGATGGGCCGGTTTAGATCGCGTCTCCGCACCCCCAACGTTAACAACTGTTTGGTGACATTGGGCTATAGCTTCAATGACGAACATATCAACGAAGCCATTATTGATGCCATCAACGCAACGGGCAGCAACTTAACAGTGATAGCCTTTATCGGGCCGGACCAAAAAGCGGCAGAACAACAGGATCAAATTGCCAAGATCGAAGCACGCTGCAACAACCGGTTTAATGCCTTTGTCGGCAACTCGTTTTATGTTGGCAACGCACTCGACACACACGAAGCGAAGACTTTGCTTGAAGCAGAACTTTGGAAGTTCGAAAAATTGGTTGACTACATCGCGGGGGTGGCAGCATGAGCTCGGAAATTCTCAGGGTTGGCCGAGTGATTGAGGTTTCTGGCTCGAAAGTTATTGGCGAACTTGAGGCGTCTGTTGAAGACCTGTATCGGACATACAAGAGTCGCCGTTACACCGTGGGGCAAGTTGGATCAATCGTTCGGATCGAAGCGGGCGACAAACTGGTGTTCGGTCTCGTTACTGCCCTGCGAATGGCTGAAGTTGCCATTGCAGAAAGGTCACAGAACAAAAATTCACAGGAGAGAGGCAGAGATGCCAAATGGTTAGAAATTGAGCTTTTTGGTGAAGGGTTGCGCAGTGGCATTGGAGAAAATGAATTCACCTTTCAGCGCGGTGTTGTCACATATCCGCTACCTGGCCAGCCTATCTTTGTCGCAACGGTCGGCGAGCTTGGCCAAATTTACAATCGTTCAGACAAGCCTTCTATTCATATTGGATCTCTGTCGCAGGCATCCGGATTGCCGGTTTATCTGATGACAAATGAACTACTAGGCAAGCATTTCGCCGTACTCGGCACTACCGGCTCGGGTAAATCATGCTCCGTTACGGTTTTACTTCAAGCAATTTTAGATATTGCACCCAGTGGTCATATTATTCTTCTGGATCCGCACAACGAATACAGTAGAGCATTTGGTTCAAAAGCTGAGGTTATCGATCCGACAACA